>JACDJC010000173.1_pt1 | contig 84733 bp, 81 predicted proteins | sample 7454191 | NCBI WGS metagenome assembly JACDJC01 (sample SAMN14253291, study PRJNA609438) | sludge metagenome | isolation source: sludge after 25d culture with pyrite and EDTA | collected 2018-12-20 | reverse complement strand
GTGGCTCTGGAATACCAAGATCACGGCAGATTTTGCGTGCAAGATGATTATTGATCTCGGTGTGCCGCGGTATTGCGCTGCGCTTGTTTGACACCGTGTTATGCCACCATGAGTGTCGTGCACCTTCACGCAGCAATGTGCAATCGTGTCTGGCAAGATGAGCCAGCAGCTCGCGCCGTTTCATAGGGCGATCTGAAGTTCCTCGTACTCCTTACCAGCAGCGCCTCGAGCCTCCTGTCGGTTGAACTCGAGCGCCTCCTGCAGCGTTACATGCAGGGTTTCCACGAGTTCCTCGCGCGTGGCTTCCTGACAATTGACCCCGGGAACTTCCTCGATCCATCCGATCCAGAAATCGTTTTCCTGCTTGATGACTGCGGTAAACACTTGCTTCATCGCTCGTCTCCAACGGCCGGAACGTGGTCTCCGCCTGTGGCCCAGAGTAACACCTGAGCGCATTCGTCCAATATGCCCAGTGGACTACGCCGTGCAGTTGATCGAGTCCTTGCAGCTTTAGCCTTTGACGCCTTCCCCGAACGGATTCCTGATCTCGAGCCTGTGCTCGACGACGAGACCGTCGCTCATGTCGTCAGACCACAGACGCGTACAACCGCTGACCAGCGCTGCTGCGACGATCATGCTGTCGTAGACGGACAGCCGGTATTTCTCGCCGAGCGCAGCGCCGACATCATGCATTTCAGTGGTCAGATCGACGACTTCGCACAGCCGCCGGATGCCGTGCAGGAAGGTGCCGGCTTCCCGCCATGACATGCCGGCCTTGCGGATACAGTTGACCAGTGTCTCGTTCAGTACCTGGACGCTGATGACCCCGCCCCGGAGCAACAGTTCTTCGGCACGTTCGGCTTTGGCGCCGTCGTCGAGCAGATAGAGGATGGCGTTGGTGTCGAGGAAGTCAGCGGGCATGCGCGTCGTCGCGGCCCAGACGTTCCGTCGCCGGCAGGCGCCCCCGGAATGTGCGCAGCGCTTTCAGCGTTTCCTCGGGAGTCGGGGAGCGCAGCACACCGAGGCCTTCTTCGAGCGGGTGCAATTCGATTCGGTCTCCGGCTTCGAGGCCCAGTTTCTCGACCAGCTTTTTCGGCAAGCGGATCGCCAGCGAATTTCCCCATCGGGCTACTTGCATGATCAGCCTCTAAAGATATACGAATAAATAAAAGTATATCTTGTATCCTCACACGACGGGTATCCGCCAGGCGCGTCTATTCCGTCACGAGCGGGTGGATCTCCTCGATCTCCTGCTTCAGTTCCCGGCTTGCGTCCCAGAGATCCACATTTCGCTGCAGGTTGAGCCAGAACTCCGGAGAGTTACCGAACAGCCTGGCAAGGCGCAGAGCCATCCCCGGGCTTACCGCGCGACGCTCGCGCAGCAGTTCGTTCATCGATTGCCGGGACACGCCTGCCGCCTGTGCCAGTGCTGTTACCGTAAGTCCGTACTCCGGCAGGAAGTCCTCACGAAGAATCTCGCCCGGGTGGATCGGCCGACGCATCAGCATTTTCGTGTTGGGGATGCTCATGTTCGATGGTTCCATTGTTTCCCCGAAGAAATTCCAAGTTTTCGCCCGCCCCCCCCTTCCTGGACAGCCTGTAGTTGTCTGACGAATATATTCTCAGCGCTCCGAATCCAGGATCTTCTGCAGCAGCGTGCCCAGCCGCGCGCGCTCGGCATCGGTCAGCGCCGCAAAGACTTCTGCTACCGGGCTGGCCGCGCGCACGTCGGCCAGCAGGTCCTGCCCGGCCGGGGTGAGGACCAGCGAAGTAGCCCTTCGGTCCGTGGCCGATGGTTCGCGCCGCACCAGCCCGCGCTCGCACAGGGCATCGACGACCTCGGTGGCCGAGCGGGGCGCGATGCGCAACCGGTGCGCCAGGCGGGAGAGGTGCAGTTCCTCGTCCGGGTGAAGGTGCTGGTGACGGGCGATGGCGACGAAGGCGCCCGCCTGGTGCGGGCTGAGCCCGTAGGGGGCCAGTGCCTCGGTGCGCGCGTGGCGTATCCGGCGGGCGAGCTGCATGACCTGTCGGGCCATGTCGTCAAGCGTGTCCATGAATTCAATATACCTGAATTGACGCTAACCTCATAATGAGGTAACCTCACTATATATTCAATAAATCAAAAGGAGGACCTACCTGTGTCAGTCCCAACATTCATGCGCCCGCCATTTGCGGGCAGCGCCGGGCGGGCCGGCCGGTCGGCGGGCGCGCCCGGCCGTGGCCGCGATCCCCAGCGCGCCGATCCTGCGGACCTTGAACAACTGCGGGAATATCCGGTGCCCGCAGCGCGCATCCTGGGGCTGTTTCGCCCGTACCGGTGGCGCGTGCTCGTGGTCAGTATTCTCATCTTCATCTCGTCGCTGGTGGGTCTGGCGCAGCCGTTTCTCGTGCGCCGCGCCATCGACGATGCGATCCCGCTGCAGAATGTCTCGCTGCTGGTGTGGATCGTCATTGGCATGATTGCCATCACCGTCATCAGCTCGGTGTTCGGCGTCCTGCAGACCTGGATCGCCACCGATCTGGGCCAATCCATCATGCACCGGTTGCGCACCGATGTGTTCAGCCACCTGCAGCGCATGCCGCTGGACTTCTTCACCCGCACGCGCGGCGGCGAGGTGCAGTCGCGCCTCACCAACGACATCAACGGCATGCAGTCGGTGGTCACCAACTCGGCCACGTCCATTGCCTCGCACGTGACCACCGCCGTCGGCACCGCCATCGCCATGCTGGTGCTCTCCTGGCGCCTGAGTCTGCTCAGCCTCATCGTGCTGCCGCCGGCCATCATCCTGACGCGCAAGGTCGCGCAGTTGCGCCGCCGCATCACTGCGCGCACGCAGCGCTCGCTGGCGGACCTGCAGACGCAGATCGAGGAATCGCTGTCGGTCTCCGGCGTGCATCTGTCAAAGACGCTGGCCGCCAACCAGAGGCTGTCCGATCGCTTTGCGGGCACCTCGGCGCGTCTGCGCGAGCTGGAGGTGCAGTCCCAGGTGGCCGGACGCTGGAGCATGGCCACGCTGGCCGTCATCTTTTCGGTCATCCCGGCGCTCATCTATCTCGTCGCCGGGTTGCCGGCCACTTCCGGCGGCATGACCATCGGCACGCTGGTGGCCTTTGCCGGCCTGCAGTCGCAACTGTTTCGCCCGCTCATGGGCGTGCTCAACGTCGGCGTGCAGATCACCACGTCCAAGGCCCTGTTCTCGCGCATCTTTGAATACCTGGACATGCCCGTCACCCTGGTCGAGCCGGCACATCCGCTGCCCATGCCCGAGGGGTCGGGGCATCTGCGGATCGAGAATGTTTCCTTCACCTACCCGGGGGCGGATCGTCCGACCCTGCGGGGCCTGGACATCGACGTGCCGGCGGGCTCCACGCTGGCCATCGTCGGCGCGACCGGCTCGGGCAAGTCCACGCTCGCCAACCTGATCTCCCGCCTTGCGGACCCGGACACCGGGGCCCTGCGTGTGGACGGTGTGGATCTGCGCGACCTGCGCTTTGCCGACGTGGCCGAACTCGTCGGCGTGGTCAGCCAGGACACCTACCTGCTGCACGCTTCCATTGCCGACAACCTGCGCTACGCCCGGCCGGATGCGACCGACGCGCAGATCGTGCAGGCGGCCCGCGCGGCCCAGATCCACAACCACATCGTCTCCCTGCCCGAAGGCTACGAGACGCTGGTGGGCGCCCGCGGACACCGCTTCTCCGGCGGCGAAAAGCAGCGCATCGCGCTGGCGCGCGCCATCCTGCGCAACCCGCGCATCCTCGTGCTCGACGAGGCCACCAGCGCCCTGGACAACACCACCGAGCAGGCCGTGCAGGTCGCGCTGGACCAGCTCGCCCAGGGGCGCACCACCGTCACCATTGCGCACCGGCTTTCCACCGTGCGCGACGCGGATCAGATCATCGTGCTGGACCGCGGGCGGATCCTCGAGCGCGGCACCCATGAGGAGCTCCTGGCTCGGGACGGTGCCTACGCCCGACTCGTTCATGCGTCGGATGATGAGCGGTTGCTGGCGCTGGGGTGAAGGTGTCCAGTTCCTTCTCGACCTCCGGCGCCAGCTCAATCCTCCATGCCATGGCGTTTCATGACGTCTTCCAGCGGAACGGGTTGGCTGCGGCCGGCGCGGATGTCGATCAGCCTCTGCTCGGCCAGATAGATGTCTTCCAGATCGTCGATGCCGCGTTCGATCAGTTCGCGCAGGTAGTACGCCTTGCTACGCCCGGTCCGGGCTGCCAGATTGTTCAGGCGCTCCTCGTGTTCAGGAGCGAGACGGACAGAAGTGGCCATGCCTAATCCTCACAGTGAATATTTGTATTCATTGTATCGAAACATTCCGTCTGAATGGCCCGTTATCCGGGTATCTGCCTCACTCTCTTCTCCGCCAAGCGCACCAGCGTCGTCAACATCTGATTGGCTGTGGTGGGAATGTCATGCGCATCGCCGCGTGCGGCAATGTAGCCATTCATCGCATCGATTTCGGTGGGTCGCCCGGCGGACAGGTCCTGGTCCATCGAGGAACTGGCGCCGCGCATCGCTTCGCCCAGGCGGATGGCAGCCTCGTACTGCGCATCAGTGTCGCTGATCGGCACCCCTTCGGCGTGTGCGACGGCGACGCATTCGCCGATGATCCGGCGCATCAGCGTGCGGACGTCCGGGGCGTCGATCATCGGGCCGTAGCGTGAGCCGGTGAGGGCCGAGATCGCGTTGTAGGCGCAGTTCAGGACGAATTTGTCCCACATCACCACACGCACGTCGGCTTCGGCGCGACCGGGTACGGTTGCACGCTCGAAGAGTTGCGCAACCGCAAGCGCGCGGGAAGAGGGCGTGGTCGGGGCCGGTGCGCCACCTGACTCCCCGACCACGAGATCGCCGCGTCCGGAATGGCGCAGATGCCCCGGGCCGACCATCGCCGCAGCAACGTAGACCACGGCGCCGAGCGCGTCGACGCCCGCCGCGCGCAGCCGTTCCACATTGTCGACGCCGTTCTGCATGCTGACGACCAGCGCACCGGCGCGCAGCAGTGGTGCGATCTCCCGCGCCGCCGATTCCGTGTCGCGTGTCTTCACGCACAGAAGCACGATGTCGGCTTCGCCCAGCGCATCGTGCCCCGTTGTCGCATCCAGACGGACCCGCCGCTCGCTGCCGCCGCTCTCGAAGAGCAGCCCGTCGCGCCGGATGGCATCCATGTGAGCGGCACGACCGATCAGCGTGACCGGCGCACCTGCTTCAGCCAGTTTCGCGCCGAAATAGCAGCCGACGGCGCCGGCGCCGACGACGGCAATACGCGGCCAGGGGGGAGTTTGCATTGGGAATCCGTTCGGCCCATGATGTCGGCCTTCCATGGTACTGCGGTCGTTGCAGACACTGCCGCCGGAGCCGGTACCGCCGGGAGGTTTTCCATCTGATCCAACCACCCGACTTCGGGGGTCTTCCGCCATGCAATTCCGTTTTCCCATCGTCATCATCGACGAGGACTGGCGCGCCGATTCGGCCAGTGGTCTGGGTATCCGTGCGCTGGCCAAGGCCATCGAGGACCAGCACTGGGAAGTGGTCGGCGGCTTCACCTATACCGACGTCTCGATGGTCGCCAACCAGGCGGCGCGCGCCTCGGCCTTCATCGTGTCGATCGACGACGAGGAGGTCAGCGTCGACGGTCCGGGCGAGCCGGCGGCGATCACCGAGCTGCGCAAGTTCATTGCCGAGACGCGCCGGCGCAACGCCGACATCCCGATCTTCCTCTTCGGCGAGACGCGCACTTCGCAGCACATCCCGAACGAGGTGCTGAAGGAGCTGCACGGCTTCATCCACATGTTCGAGGACACGCCGGAGTTCGTTGCGCGCTACATCATCCGCGAGGCGACGCATTATCTGAACTCGCTGGCGCCGCCGTTCTTCAAGGCGCTGGTCCACTACGCGCACGACGGTTCGTATTCCTGGCACTGCCCGGGGCACTCGGGCGGCGTCGCCTTCCTGAAGAGTCCGGTGGGGCAGATGTTCCACCAGTTCTTCGGCGAGAACATGCTGCGTGCCGACGTGTGCAATGCGGTTGACGAGCTCGGTCAGCTGCTCGATCACACCGGCCCGGTGGCGGCCTCCGAGCGCAATGCGGCGCGCATTTTCGGCTCGGATCACCTGTTCTTCGTCACCAACGGGACGTCGACCTCGAACAAGGTCGTCTGGCACGCGACGGTGGGCAACGGCGACGTGGTGCTCGTTGATCGCAACTGCCACAAGTCGATCCTGCACGCGATCACGATGACCGGGACGATTCCGATCTTCCTGCAGCCGACGCGCAATCATCTGGGCATCATCGGGCCGATTCCGCTGGAGGAATTCGACCCCGTCAACATCCAGAAGAAGATCGACGCCAATCCGCTGATCACCGACAAGAGCGTGCGTCCGCGCCTGATGACGGTTACGCAGTCGACCTACGACGGCGTCATCTACAACGTCGAGACGATCAAGCGCACGCTTGGCGAGCACATCGAGAACCTGCATTTCGACGAGGCGTGGCTGCCGCATGCGGCTTTCCACTCGTTCTATCACGAGTTCCACGCGATCGGCAGCGGCCGGCCGCGCGCGCGCGAATCGATGATCTTCTCGACGCAGTCGACGCACAAGCTGCTGGCCGGCCTGTCGCAGGCGTCGCAGATCCTCGTGCAGGATCCGCTCGGGCGCAAGCTCGACCGGCACCGCTTCAATGAAGCGTTCCTGATGCACACGTCGACCAGTCCGCAGTACGCGATCATCGCCTCGTGCGACGTGGCGGCGGCAATGATGGAGCCGCCGGGCGGCACGGCGCTGGTCGAGGAGTCGATTTTCGAGTCGCTCGAGTTCCGTCGGGCGATGCGCAAGGTAGATGACGAGTACGGCAACGACTGGTGGTTCAAGGTCTGGGGGCCGAAGGATCTGGCCAGCACCGGCATCGGCCGACGCGAGAACTGGTTCCTGCGTTCGAGCGACCGCTGGCACGGCTTCGGCAAGCTGGCGACGCATTTCACGATGCTCGATCCGATCAAGGCGACGATCGTCACGCCCGGTCTGGACATGAACGGGCGCTTCTCGCCGTGGGGAATTCCGGCGTCGATCGTCACCAAGTATCTGGCCGAGCACGGCGTCGTCGTCGAGAAGACCGGGCTGTATTCGTTTTTCGTGATGTTCACGATCGGGATCACGAAGGGGCGCTGGAATACGCTCGTGACCGAGCTGCAGCAATTCAAGACCGATTACGACACCAATCAGCCGCTGTGGCGGGTGATGCCGGAGTTCGTGCAGGCGTATCCGGCCTACGAGAAAATCGGGCTGCGCGATCTCGCCTCGCAGATTCACGAGCAGTACCGGCGCTACGGGATCGCCCGCGTGACGACCGAGATGTATCTGTCGAACATGCAGCCGGCGATGCGCCCGTCGGATGCGTTCGAGTGTCTGGCGCATCGGCAGGTGGAGCGGGTGCCGATCGATGAGCTCGAAGGGCGGATCACGACGATGCTGGTGACGCCGTATCCGCCGGGGATTCCGCTGCTGATTCCGGGGGAGCGGTTCAATCGGCCGATTGTCGAGTATCTGCAGTTTGCGCGGGATTTCAATGCGCGCTTCCCGGGGTTCGAGACCGATGTGCATGGGCTGGTGGTGGAGCCGGATGCCGGGGTAGCGCGGTATTTTGTGGATTGCGTGCGGGATTGAGGCTGAAGCGCGGTTCTGTGCGCAGAGCCGGTGCGGGCGTCGGCGCGGGCCGATGCGCAGCGCCAGGGCTGTCGGGGTTTCGGTGCTTGCCCCCGCTTTGCGGGGGTTCGCTGCGATGCTCGCAGCACCGGCTGGCGCCGCGCAACTCACTACGCGGACTGCGTCCGCTGCGTTCGGACATGCGCGGCGAGTTTGAGGGACGACGCGTGCTGCGCACGCGCGCCGGTGCTGCTGCGCTTCTCGCCTGCGCACAGGCACCCCGACAGCCCTGACGCTGCGCATCGGCCGGATGCTTCGCCTTCCAGTCTTTACTCTTGGGCTATTTTCCTCCGTGTTTCAGCCCGCCAGACTTCGGCTTCGGCTTCCACTTGGGCTGCGGGGATCATGTCACCGGCATTCGCGGAGTCCAGGCCGATTTGCACGTGACGACGGAACCATGCGTCATCTGCGGCCGCTTCTCGTTGCTGCCGGACGAACTCGCGCATGAAATCGCGCAGAAGCTGTGCCGTGCTGCGGTCGCAGGCCTTGGCGGCTGCGGAAAACTCGGCTTTCAGGGACTCATCGACCCGAAATGTAAAAGTGGTTTCGCTCATGACTCCACGCATTCTTTCGCGGACGGGTCAAGCGTCCGTTGCAGCTAATTGTCAGATTGCGGTGCGGCGGTCTCAATCAGTGGCTGGGCAGTCAGGCGCACGCCAAGTGCCCTGGCGACCTTCACGATCGTATCGAATCTCGGTTTGGCTCCCGGCGACAGCGCCTTGTACAGGCTCTCTCTTCCCAACCCGGCATCCTTCGCGACTTGCGTCATGCCCTTGGCCCGGGCGATGTCGTTCAGCGCCAGAAGCAGGAGATCGGGATCGTCTGCCTCGAGTACGGCAGTCATGTACTCGGCAATAGCGTCGTCATCGTCCAGATAACGAGCGGCATCGAAAGGAACGAGTTTTCCGGCGGTCTCAATTTCACTCATGACTCTTCTCTGTACTTTTGTGCGAGATGCAACGCGTGGCGGATATCACGCTGTTGTGAAGACTTGTCGCCTGCATTCAGGAGCACGACAACCAGCCTGCCACGGCGCACAAAGTACAGCCGATACCCGGGTCCATAGTGAACTCGCAACTCGGCCAAACCGCCTTCGATGGAGCGCCAGTCACCCAGATTGCCCGCCTCGATCTGACGAAGCCGCGCGACGATCCGGATCTGCGCCCGCTTGTCCTTGAGCCCATCCAGCCAGGCAACGAACTCCTCGGTTTGGCGGACAATAAACATTGTTCATTGTATCCATATGGATACGAATTATCAAGTGCTGCGAAATGTGAACGAGCAGCCCGATGTCGGACGTGCATGACAAACGGCAGAGCCAACCGTCAACCGTCCGTTTGATGGATCAGTCAGGCGCTTGTCACCCATGTCTTGCGTCTTGATGGTGTAGTGTTCCGGCCGTTCGAAGTGAAGACCGTTCCGGGTTCATGACGTCATCGGCATTTTCAGCAGTGGCAGAGAAAGAGGCAAAGTCGGGTTTGGCTCCTGCTCCGGCAGCGGGTCCCTGGCGTCGTTTCATGGGTTGCGCCTACGAAACGATCATTCTGTTCGGAGTCGTCTGGTTCGCCGATTACGCGTTTTCCGCGCTGACGCATTTCCAGGGGCATCCGGGTGCGCTGCGCACGGCGTTCCAGTGGTTCACGCTGGCGATTCTGGCTATTTATTTCACCGGGTTCTGGAGCGAGGGTCGTCGGTCGCTGCCGATGAAGACGATGTCGCTGCAGTTGCAGACCCGTGCCGGTGGTCCGGTGCCGGTAGCACAGGCATTCGCGCGCTTCTCGGTGATCAGTGCGCTCGCGGTTGCCGCGATGGCCGCTGGCCACTATCTGCACCCGGTGCTGTTCGTGCTGTTACCGGTCCCCTGGTTGTGGACGCTCGTCGACCGTGACCGCCGGGCGCTGCACGACATCCTCACCGGTACCCGCCTGGTGCACCTCGATCCGCATCCGGCGTTGCGATCGGTGGATGTCTGAGTAGTCATCCTGCAAGGGATTGGCAGGGCGAAGGGAAAGAAACTGGTCCTGAACCACAAACGGATCGTTGACAAATCGGTTGCTGCAATGCAGCAAACTGAAATCGTCACCCTTGCGGCATCATCCTCAGCAGACTCAGCAGACGATTTCACCGCCGCGGGATGCCCGCAAACAAATGATCTCCCCGGCCGATGCGCAGCGTCAGGGCTGTCGGGGTGCCTGTGCGCAGGCGAGAAGCGCAGCAGCACCGGCGCGCGTGCGCAGCACGCGTCGTCCCTCAAACTCGCCGCGCATGTCCGAACGTAGCGGACGCAGTCCGCGCAGTGAGTTGCGCGGCGCCAGCCGGTGCTGCGAGCATCGCAGCGAACCCCCGCGCAGCGGGGGCAAGCACCGAAACCCCGACAGCCCTGACGCTGCGCATCGGCCCGCGCCGCTGCCCGCAATGACGTCACGCCTCTCCACGCAGCCACACCAGCCTCTTCGCCCGTCACCCTCCGCCCACTGCCAGCACAGCCATTCTTGACCGCCACTGTTGCACCGCAGTATCCTTCCGCCTTTGCACAAGACGGGTCTGCGCCGCAGGCCCCGGAATCACGCGCGTTTTGCATCGTGCAGTCTTCACGAGAGACGTGCGCGGTGCATCCGATCAAAACCCGCAGGCTCCGTGTCGAGGTCTGCGTCGTGGCCGTGCCGGAAGGTGCGGCCATGGCGCCGGCGGCGGAACCACCTGCCCTTGAAAGGATTACATGATGGAACTCACCGGCGCGGATATCGTCGTCCGTTGTCTGCAGGAAGAAGGTGTCGAACACATCTTCGGCTACCCGGGCGGCGCCGTACTCTATATCTACGACGCGATCTTCAACCAGGAGAAGATCCGGCACGTGCTCGTGCGTCACGAACAGGCCGCGGCCCACGCCGCCGACGCCTACGCACGCTCGACCGGCAAGGTTGGCGTCTTCCTCGTCACCAGCGGCCCCGGCGTCACCAACGCCGTGACCGGACTGGCCACCGCCTACACCGACTCGATCCCGATGGTCGCGATCACCGGTCAGGTGCCGACGCACGCCATCGGCGAAGACGCGTTCCAGGAAGCCGACACGGTCGGCATCACGCGACCGTGCGTCAAGCACAACTTCCTCGTCAAGGACGTGCGCGACCTGGCGAGCACCATGCGCAAGGCGTTCCACATCGCGCGCACGGGCCGGCCGGGACCGGTGCTGGTCGACATCCCGAAAGACATCACCGTCGCCCGGTGCCGCTTCGAGTACCCGGAAACGGTGCACATGCGCTCGTACAACCCGGTCACGCGCGGGCACCAGGGCCAGATCAAGAAGGCGCTCGGCCTGATCCTGACCGCCGAGCGGCCGATGATCTACGCCGGCGGCGGCGTGATCCTGGGCGAGGCGGCGGAAGAACTCAACCGCTTTGCCGAACTGCTCGGCTTCCCGGTCACGACGACGCTGATGGGGCTGGGCGGATTCCGTTCGAGCGACCGCAAGTGGCTCGGCATGCCCGGCATGCACGGCACCTACGAAGCCAATATGGCGATGCAGCACAGCGACGTGCTGATCGGCATCGGCGTGCGCTTCGACGATCGCGTGATCGGCAACCCGAAGCATTTTGCGCAGACGGCGCACAAGATCATCCACCTCGACATCGACCCGTCGTCGATCTCCAAGCGCGTGCGCGTGGACGTGCCGATCGTCGGCGACGTGCGCGAGACGCTGCGCAGCATGATCGCGCTGCTCGAACAGACGCTGGCCGCCGGCCAGAAGACCAACGAGACGGCGGTCGCCGACTGGTGGAAGCAGATCGGGAAGTGGCGCGAGCGCAAGTGCCTGAACTATCGCGACAGCGAGGAAGTGATCAAGCCGCAGCGCGTCGTGCAGAAGCTGTGGGAAATCACGGGCGGCGACGCGTTCGTCACCTCCGACGTCGGCCAGCATCAGATGTGGGTCGCGCAATACTATCCGTTCGACAAGCCGCGGCGCTGGATCAACTCGGGCGGGCTCGGCACGATGGGCGTCGGCCTGCCGTTCGCCATGGGCGTGCTGCTGGCCAACCCGGACGCGCAGGTCGCCTGCGTCACCGGCGAGGGCTCGATCCAGATGAACATCCAGGAGCTGTCGACCTGCCAGCAGTACCGGCTGCCGGTGAAGATCGTCAACCTGAACAACGGCTACCTGGGCATGGTGCGCCAGTGGCAGCAGATCGAATACGGCAGCCGCTATTCGCAGTCGTACGTCGACGCGCTGCCCGACTTCGTCAAGCTGGCCGAGGCCTATGGCCACGTCGGCATCCGCATCGAAAAGCCGTCCGACATCGAGCCGGCGCTGCGCGATGCCTTCGGCAAGTACAAGGACCGGCTGGTCTTCATGGACTTCATCACCGACAAGACCGAGAACGTCTGGCCGATGGTGCAGGGTGGCAAGGGCCTGACCGAGATGCTGCTCGGTTCCGAGGATCTGTGAGGTGCGGACGATGCGACACATCATTTCGGTCCTGATGGAAAACGAACCGGGCGCGCTGTCGCGCGTCGTCGGCCTGTTCTCGGCGCGCGGCTACAACATCGAAACGCTGACGGTGGCGCCGACGGAAGATCATTCGCTGTCGCGGATGACGATCGTCACCTCCGGCTCGGAAGACGTGCTCGAGCAGATCACCAAGCAGCTCAACCGGCTGGTTGACGTGGTCAAGGTCGTCGATCTGGTCGAGAATGCGCACATCGAGCGCGAGCTGATGCTGATCAAGGTGCGCGCCACCGGCAAGGAACGCGAGGAGCTGAAACGCCTGAGCGACATCTTCCGCGGGCGCATCATCGACGTCACCGACCGCACCTACACGGTCGAACTGACCGGCGATGCGCAAAAGCTCGATGCCTTCATCGACGCGCTCGACCGGGCTTCGATCCTCGAGACCGTGCGCACCGGTATCTCCGGCATCGCGCGCGGCGAGCGGGTCCTCAAGATCTGACCCATCCATTCATTCACCCAACATTGCCAGGAATCCAGATGAAGGTTTTCTACGACAAGGACTGTGACCTCGCCCTGATCAAATCGAAGAAGGTGGCAGTCATCGGGTATGGCTCGCAGGGGCACGCGCATGCCCAGAACCTGCACGATTCCGGCGTGAACGTGGTCGTCGGCGCGCGCCGCAGCGGTGCGTCCTGGGACAAGGTCGGCAAGGCCGGGCTGGCGGTGGCCGAAATTGCCGAGGCCGTGCGCGATGCCGATTTCATCATGCTGCTCATGCCCGACGAGCACATCGCGTCGGTGTGGACCGACGAGATCGAAGCGCATGTGAAGCAGGGCGCGGTGCTGGCCTTCGCGCACGGCTTCAACGTGCACTATGGCCAGGTCGTGCCGCGTGCCGATCTGGACGTCGTCATGATCGCGCCGAAGGCGCCCGGGCACACCGTGCGCGGCACCTATGCGGCCGGTGGCGGCGTGCCGATGCTCGTGGCCGTGCACCAGGACCGCTCCGGCCAGGCGCGCGATCTGGCGCTGTCGTATGCCGCGGCGATTGGTGGCGGGCGTGCGGGCATCATCGAGACGAATTTCCGCGAGGAAACCGAAACCGATCTGTTCGGTGAGCAGGCCGTGCTGTGCGGCGGCACCGTCGACCTGATCAAGGCCGGCTTCGAGACGCTGGTCGAGGCCGGCTATGCGCCAGAAATGGCCTACTTCGAGTGCCTGCACGAACTCAAGCTGATCGTCGACCTGATCTACGAGGGCGGCCTGGCGAACATGAACTACTCGATCTCGAACAACGCCGAGTTCGGTGAGTACGTCACCGGCCCGACGATCGTCACGGCCGAGACGAAGAAAGCCATGAAGGCGGCGCTCGAGCGCATCCAGACCGGCGAGTACGCCAAACAGTTCATTCTCGAGAACCGGGCCGGCGCGCCGACCCTGCAGTCGCGCCGGCGCATTCTGGCCGAGCACCCGATCGAGCAGGTCGGCGAGAAGCTGCGCTCGATGATGCCGTGGATCAAGGCCAACAAGCTCGTCGACCAGTCGCGCAACTGATGCCCGACACCCGGGCCGGGAGCGCATGGTGAATCACGCTCCCTGGCCGCACCCGCTGATCGCCCGGGAAGGCTGGCCGTACCTTGCGCTGGCCGTGGCGGCAGCCGTCCTCGTGACGGTGTTCGCCGGCTGGTGGTCGGCGCCGCTGTGGCTGATCGCGCTGTTCGTGCTGCAGTTCTTCCGCGATCCGCCGCGCGCGGTCCCGGTCGGCGAGCGGCTCGTGCTGTCGCCGGCTGATGGACGTGTGATCTCGATCGAGACCGTGGCGGATCCGTATGCCGATCAGCGTCCGGCGCTGCGCATCTCGGTCTTCATGAACGTGTTCAACGTCCATTCGAACCGCTCGCCGGTCGATGGCCGGATCGAGCACGTCGATTATTTTCCCGGGCGCTTCTTCGCAGCCGATCTGGACAAGGCGTCCGAGCAGAACGAGCGCAATGCGCTGCGCATCCGCACGGCCGACGGCACGCTGGTGACCTGCGTCCAGGTGGCCGGCCTGGTGGCGCGGCGTGTGCTTTGCTACGTACGTGCCGGAGACGAGCTGCGCGCGGGCCAGCGCTTCGGCTTCATCCGTTTTGGTTCGCGCCTGGACGTCTACCTGCCACCCGACGCGCAGGTGCGTGTCGGCCTGGGCATGAAAGTGCGTGCCGCCTCGACGGTGCTGGCCGAATGGCCGGCGCCGTCGCAGGGTTGACCGGAGGCTGACGATGCCGGTCGAACCGGACCCGTACGGCGGCAGGGAGCGACAGCGGTCGCGGCGCATCTACCTGCTGCCGAACGCCTTCACCACGGCTTCGCTGTTCTGCGGCTTCTACGCCATCGTGCAGGCGATGAACCTGCGCTACGAAGCGGCGGCAATCGCCATTTTCGTAGCCATGGTGCTCGACAGCCTGGACGGACGCGTCGCGCGCATGACCAACACGCAAAGCGCGTTCGGCGAGCAGTACGACAGCCTGGCCGACATGGTGTCATTTGGCGCGGCGCCGGCGCTCGTCATCTACGAGTGGTCACTGCGCGGGCTGGGCAAGTGGGGCTGGCTTGCGGCCTTCATCTACGTGGCCGGGGCAGCTCTGCGGCTGGCACGCTTCAACACCAACATCGGCGTCGTCGACCGGCGCTTCTTCCAGGGACTGCCGAGCCCGGCGGCGGCCGCGCTCATCGCCGGCCTCGTCTGGCTGGTGACCGATCTGCGTGCGACGCGCTGGATCTCGTCGACCGGCGAGGATCTCGCCTGGCTGTCGTTCCTGCTGACGATCTACGCCGGCGTGACGATGGTCTCGAACGTGCCGTTCTACAGTTTCAAGGATTTCGATCTGCGCCGCAGCGTGCCGTTCATTTTCGTCATCGGCGTGGTGCTCGTGTTCGTGCTCGTTTCCTCCGATCCACCGTCAGTGCTGTTCGCGCTGTTCCTGCTCTACGGTCTGTCCGGCTGGGGCCTGTGGTTCTGGCGCTGGCACAAGTCGGGGGCCTCCACGCCGCCGTCGCATCCGTGGGACGACTCGCTCGATGCCGACGACGACCCGGCAGGTCCGGAGGCGGGCATTGCGGCCGGCGATGCCGCCGATCCTGCGCCGGACGCGGGGCCGGGCAGGGTGCGCACGCGCGACGAAGCGGCCGGCGACGGATCAACCCATCGGGTAGAATGACGGGTTTTCCTTTTCGTCACCGTCGTTTCTCATGAAGATACGCAAGCCGCTGGTCGCCGGAAACTGGAAGATGAACGGCGACACGGCCTTCACCGGGCGCCTGCTGCCGCAGTTGTGCGCCGGCCTTGCTGCGGAGCCGGCTTCGGCCGCGGCTGAAATCGTCGTCTGCCCGCCGTTTCCCTATCTCGGCCAGGCCGCCGGGCTGCTCCGGGGCAGTGCCATCGCCTGGGGCGCACAGAATGTCAGTGCGCAGCCGGATGGCGCCTTCACCGGCGAAGTGTCGACGGCGATGCTGCTCGATCTCGGTTGCCGCTGGGTCATCGTCGGCCATTCGGAACGACGGACGCTGCTCGGCGAAACGGACGAGGACGTCGCAGCCAAGGCGATTACGGCGGCACGCGCAGGTCTGGGCGTGATTGCCTGCGTCGGCGAGACGCTCGACGAGCGCGAGGCCGATCGTACCGAAGCGGTGCTCGGGCGCCAGGCCGATGCCATCGTGCGCGTGTTCAACGGTCATCGTGCGGGCGGTGCCGCCGACGCCGATGCACAGAACGGAAAGGAAGATCGCGAGGCGCTGTCCGCACGTCTCGTGCTCGCCTACGAGCCGGTCTGGGCGATCGGTACCGGGCGTACGGCCTCGCCGGAGATCGCACAGCAGGCGCACCGCTATCTGCGCACACGGCTGGCACCGCTGGACGGTGCCGGCGAGACGACGCGTATTCTCTACGGCGGCAGCATGAAGCCGGACAGCGCGCAGGCGTTGCTGGCGATGCCGGACGTCGACGGCGGCCTGATCGGCGGCGCCGCGCTGGTGGCCGACGACTTTCTGGCGATCTGCGCCGCCGCCGCCCGCGCTTGAGCGCGCAGGCAGCCATCCGGATGCAAGTGATGGCGGCAGAGGTTTCGCGCACGATCGATCGCTGAAGGAAAACCGGCGGAAACGCCACCAGGAGTCTCGAACATGGTCTGGCTCGTCAATCTGTTGGCTGTCGTGCAGGTGCTTTCGGCCGGCGGCGTGATTCTGCTCATACTGCTGCAGCATGGCAAAGGCGCCGACATGGGTGCGGCGTTCGGTGGCGGCGCCTCCGGCAGCCTCTTCGGCGCCACGGGTTCGGCCAACTTCCTGAGTCACTTCACCGCCATTCTCGCGACCGTGTTCTTCGTCAGCACGCTGGTGCTGGCCATGATCGGCGTGCAGCGCCCGGAGACACCGGCGAGCGTGATGGAAGGGTTCGCGCCGGCAACTGCGCCGGCACCGCAGGACACGCGTTCAGCGGATGTTCCGGTCAGTGACGTGCCGGACGGCGGTGCCTCCGCAGCGCCGGGCGATGTGCCGGCCAGTGGCGCGTCGGCGGGTGGAAACGGGGTGTCCGCGCCGGCAGCGGCCTCGCCGGCTTCTGCGGTTGCCGCACCCGCTGGCGCTTCCGCCGCGGCTGCTGCATCGGCAGATGCACCGGCGGGTGCGGCGCCGGCAGCACCGTCAGGCGCTGCCGGCGGCGATTTTGGAGCGAATGACGTTCCGAAGTAGAATGTAGGGCTTTCCTGCACGCGAGTTTCGCGCCGACGTGGTGGAATTGGTAGACACGCTATCTTGAGGGGGTAGTGGCGAAAGCTGTGCGAGTTCGAGTCTCGCCGTCGGCACCAGTCCGGGAGTACCAGAGTCCTGAATCCGATGCTCGAAAATTATCTTCCCGTCCTGCTTTTCATCCTGGTCGGCATCGCCGTCGGTGTCGGCCCGATGCTCATCGGCAAGCTGCTCGGCCCGAGCCGGCCGGACGCCGAGAAACTGTCACCGTATGAATGCGGCTTCGAGGCCTTCGACGATGCCCGCATGCGCTTCGACATCCGCTACTACCTGGTGGCGATCCTCTTCATTCTGTTCGATCTGGAGATCGCCTTCCTCTTTCCGTGGGCGGTCTCGATCGATGCGGTCGGCCTGTTCGGCTTCGTGTCGATGATGATTTTCCTGGCGATTCTGGTCGTCGGGTTCCTTTTTGAATGGAAGCGGGGCGCGCTCGACTGGGAGTGAGCTGCCCGAAACGCATTCGGCAACGGCCCGGAGGGGCTCAATGGGTATAGAGGGAGTACTGAACCAGGGGTTCGTGACGACGCAGCTGGACAAGCTCGTCAACTGGACGCGAACCGGATCGATGTGGCCGATGACCTTCGGCCTGGCCTGCTGTGCGGTGGAAATGATGCACGCCGGCGCGTCGCGCTACGACATGGACCGCTTCGGCGTCATGTTCCGTCCGAGCCCGCGCCAGTCCGACGTGATGATCGTCGCCGGCACGCTGTGCAACAAGATGGCGCCGGCACTGCGCAAGGTCTACGACCAGATGGCCGAGCCACGCTGGGTGATCTCGATGGGCTCGTGCGCCAACGGCGGCGGCTACTACCACTACTCGTACTCGGTCGTGCGTGGCTGCGACCGCATCATCCCGGTCGACATCTATGTGCCGGGCTGCCCGCCGACGGCCGAGGCGCTGCTCTACGGAATCATGCAGTTGCAGGACAAGATCCGGCGCACCAACACCATTGCGCGCTGAATCGATGTCTTCGTCCCCAGATTCCCCGTTTTCCGGTTCCGACGCCCTGCGTGGCGGGCGCGCGGGTTCAGCCGTCGCCATGACGGCCATGCAGAAGCTCGAAGCGGCCCTGCGCGACGTGATCGGCGACGGTCTGGTCTCGCTCGTGAAGTACGCCGGCGAGATCACGGTCGAGATCGACGTCGCGCGTCATGCGGAGATCGCCCTGCGTCTGCGCGACGATGCCCGTCTGCGCTTCGACACGCTGATCGATCTGTGCGGCGTGGATTATTCCGGCTACCAGGATGGCGCCTGGCAGGGCCGGCGCTATGCCGTCGTGCTGCACCTGCTGTCGGTGGAACTCAACCAGCGCGTGCGCGTGCGCAGTTTCTGTGCCGATGACGGCTTTCCGCTGCTGGCCTCGCTCGTCGATGTCTGGCCGGTGGCCAACTGGTTCGAGCGCGAAGCCTTCGATCTCTACGGGATCATGTTCGACGGACATCCCGATCTGCGCCGCATCCTGACCGACTACGGTTTCGTCGGGCATCCGTTCCGCAAGGATTTCCCGGTCAGCGGGCATGTCGAGATGACCTACGACCCGGAGCAGAAGCGCGTGGTCTACCAGCCGGTGACGATTCCGCCGCGCGAGGTCGTGCCGCGGGTGTATCGCGAGAAAGGCTACGGCCCGTGGAAGGAAGGAGCGTAGGGTGAGCGGCGGAAGGAATTCCATGCGGGTGCGCGCATTCAATTTTGGCTTCGGCCGGCAGGCTTTGCCTGCCTTAACCTGCGCTTTGCGCAGGTTAGCCTTCGCCGAAGTTCAGCGTGTAACGTACTGTGAAGTGGCAGCGGTGGTGGAGTAAAAGTCTTGGCAGATATCAAGAACTACACGCTGAACTTTGGCCCGCAACACCCGGCTGCGCATGGGGTGCTGCGCCTGGTGCTCGAGCTCGATGGCGAGATCGTCGAGCGGGCGGATCCGCATATCGGGCTGCTGCACCGGGCGACGGAGAAGCTCGCCGAGACGCGCACGTTCCTGCAGAACGTGCCGTACATGGACCGGCTCGATTACGTCTCGATGATGTGCAACGAGCACGCCTATGTGATGGCGGTCGAGCGGCTGCTGGGCATCGAGGTGCCGCTGCGGGCGCAGTACATCCGCGTGATGTTCGACGAGATCACGCGCATCCTGAACCATCTGCTGTGGATCGGTGCGCATGCGCTCGATGTCGGCGCGATGGCGGTGTTCCTGTATGCGTTCCGCGAGCGCGAAGACCTGATGGACGTCTACGAGGCGGTGTCGGGCGCGCGGCTGCATGCGGCCTATTACCGCCCGGGCGGGGTCTATCGCGACCTGCCTGATTCGATGCCGAAATACGAGACGTCGAAGATGCGCAACGAGGCGGCGGTGCGCGAGCTCAATCGCGATCGCGAGGGTTCGGTGCTCGACTTCATCGAGGCGTTCACCAACCGCTTCCCCGGCTACGTCGACGAATACGAAACGCTGCTCACCGACAACCGCATCTGGAAGCAGCGCCTGGTCGGTGTCGGCGTCGTCGATGCCGATCGTGCCAAGGCGCTCGGTCTGACCGGGCCGATGCTGCGCGGCTCGGGCGTGGCCTGGGACTTGCGCAAGGCGCAGCCGTACGAGGTCTATGACCTGGTCGACTTCGACATTCCTGTCGGCACCAACGGCGACTGCTACGACCGCTATCTGGTGCGCGTGCAGGAGATGCGCGAGAGCAACCGCATCGTGCAGCAGTGCGTCGAGTGGCTGCGCAACAACCCCGGCCCGGTGATCACCGACAACTACAAGGTGGCGCCGCCCCCGCGTGAAAAGATGAAGACCGGAATGGAGGAGCTGATCCACCATTTCAAGCTGTTCAGCGAAGGCATGCACGTGCCCGAGGGCGAAGCCTATGCCGCCGTCGAGCATCCGAAGGGCGAGTTCGGCATCTATCTGATCTCGGATGGCGCCAACAAGCCCTACCGGATGAAGATCCGCGCCGCCGGTTTCGCCCATCTGGCCGCCATGGACGAGCTCGTTCGTGGCCATATGTTGAGCGATGTCACGACGATGATGGGCACGCTCGATATCGTGTTCGGCGAGATCGACCGGTGATCGGCCGTCTGCCGGCACACCGTCCGGATGCGGCCGATTGCTTCACCCGTTCTGATTCCCCAGCCCCCAGACCATGACTGTAGCTTCTCCGGAAACGCGCCTGCTCAGCGATCAGGCGTATGCGCTCATCGAGCGCGAAATGACCAAGTTTCCCCCCGAGCGCAAGCGCTCGGCGCTGATTGCCGCGCTGGCGATCGCGCAGGATGAGATCGGCTGGACGTCGCGGGAAGTGATCGAGGAGCTGGCGCGCTGGTTCGAGCTGCCGCCGATCGCCGTCTACGAGGTGGCCAGTTTCTACACGCTGTTCAACACCAGGCCGGTTGGCCGCTACAAGCTGTCGCTGTGCACGAACCTGCCGTGCGCGCTGCACGATGGCACCAAGGCGGCCGAACACCTGAAGCAGCGTCTCGGCATCGGTTTCGGCGAGACGACGCCCGACGGCCTGTTCACGCTGGTCGAGAGCGAATGCCTGGGTTCGTGCGGCGATGCGCCGGTGCTGCTCGTGAACAACAAGCGCATGCGCAGTTTCCTGGACAACGCCGCACTCGATGCGCTGATCGATGAGTTGCGCGCCGAAGCGCAGGGTAGTGCGGCAGCGGGTACGGATGGGCACTCCGGTGCAACCGGACAGCCCGGTGTGGCAGGAGACGGCGATGGCCGCTGAAGACCTGCGCATCGATGCGCAAGAGCGCACGACCTGCTTTCACGGGCGCCACATCGAGCCGCAGATTCTCGCCGGGCTGACGTCGCCCGACGGCTGGCGCCTGAAGGACTACGAGGCGCGCGACGGCTACCAGGCGCTGCGCAAGATCCTGACCGGGGGCATGACGCCGGACGACGTGATTGCCGAGGTCAAGGCTTCGGGTCTGCGCGGACGCGGCGGTGCGGGTTTTCCGACCGGCCTGAAATGGAGCTTCATGCCGCGCCAGCACCCGGGGCCGAAATACCTGGTGTGCAACTCGGACGAGGGCGAGCCGGGCACCTTCAAGGATCGCGACATCCTGCGCTACAACCCGCACGTCGTCATCGAGGGTATGGCGATCGCCGCCTATGCGATGGGCGTGCCGGTGGCGTACAACTACATCCACGGCGAGATCTGGGACGTTTACCAGCGCTTCGAGGAAGCGCTCGAGGAAGCGCGTGCGGCCGGCTATCTCGGCGAGCGCATCCTGGGCAGCGATTTCTCCTTCCAGCTGCACGCCGCGCATGGCTACGGCGCCTATATCTGCGGCGAGGAAACGGCGCTGCTCGAGTCGCTCGAGGGCAAGAAGGGCTGGCCGCGCTACAAGCCGCCGTTTCCGGCCAGCCACGGCCTGTACGGCAAGCCGACGACGATCAACAACACCGAGACGCTGGCGTCGGTGCCCTGGATCATCCGCCACGGCGGGCAGAAATATCTGGAATCGGGTTGCCCGAACAGCGGCGGCACGAAGATCTTCTCGATGTCGGGCGACGTCGAGCATCCGGGCAACTACGAGGTGCCGCTGGGCACGCCGTTCGCGAAACTGCTCGAGCTGGCCGGCGGCATGCGCGGCGGTCGCCGGATCAAGATGGTCATCCCGGGCGGCTCGTCGATGCCGGTGATTCCGGGCGACGTGATGATGCAGACGAACATGGACTACGACTCGATCATCAAGTCGGGTTCGATGCTCGGGTCGGGCGCGGTCATCGTGATGGACGAGACGCGCTGCGCGGTCAGGTCGCTGATGCGGCTGTCGTACTTCTATTACGAGGAGTCCTGCGGGCAGTGCACGCCGTGCCGGGAAGGCACGGGCTGGCTGTGGCGCATCGTGCATCGCATCGAGAACGGCCAGGGCACGATGGAAGATCTCGACGAACTCGATCGCATCGCCTACAACATCCAGGGCCGCACGATCTGTGCGCTGGGCGACGCCGCGGCGATGCCGGTGCGCGCGTTCCTGAAGCACTACCGCGATGAGTTCGCGCACCACATCGAGCACAAGTGCTGCGTGGTGCCGGCGTATGTCTGAGAACGGAAGCAAGATGGTCAAGCTGGTCAAGCTGGAAGTCGACGGCCGCGAGGTCGAGGTGCCCGAAGGCAGCATGGTGCTGCACGCCACCGATGCGCTCGACATCTACGTACCGCATTTCTGCTACCACAAGAAACTGTCGATCGCGGCCAGCTGCCGCATGTGCCTGGTCGAGGTCGAGAAGGCGCCCAAGCCGCTGCCGGCCTGCGCCACGCCGGTCACCGAGGGCATGAAGGTGCTCACGCGCTCGGAGCTTGCGCTGCGCGCGCAGAAGAGCGTGATGGAGTTCCTGCTGATCAACCACCCGCTCGACTGCCCGGTGTGCGACAAGGGCGGCGAGTGCCAGCTGCAGGACATTTCGGTCGGCTACGGGTATTCGGAATCGCGCTTCCAGGAGCGCAAGCGCGTCGTCACCGCCAAGTCGATGGGGCCGCTGATCTCGGCGCGCGAGATGCAGCGCTGCATCCACTGCACGCGCTGCGTGCGCTTCGGCAAGGAAATCGGCGGCATCCAGGAACTCGGTGTGGCCAACCGCGGCGAGCATGCCGAGATCATGAGTTTCGTCGACAGCGCCGTCGATTCGGAGCTGTCGGGCAACATGATCGACGTCTGCCCGGTCGGCGCGCTGCTGAGCAAGCCGTTTCGCTTCACCGCGCGCAACTGGGAACTGGCGCGGCGCAAGTCGATCGCGCCGCACGATTCGCTCGGCTCGAACCTGATCGTGCAGGTGCGTGGTGACCGCGTCATGCGTGTGCTGCCGCTGGAGAACGAGCCGGTCAACGAGTGCTGGCTGTCGGATCGCGACCGCTTTTCGTACGAAGCGCTGGCCAGCGATACGCGTCTGGACGCGCCGATGATCCGCCAGGATGGCCAGTGGCGCACGACCGACTGGGCGACGGCGCTCGATTACGCCGCGCATTCGATCCGCACGGTGCGCGACGAGCACGGCGCGACGGCGATCGGTGCGCTCGGCTCGGGCCAGAGCACGGTCGAGGAGCTGCATCTGCTGGCGCGTCTGGTGCGCGGCATCGGCAGCGACAACGTCGATTTCCGTGCGCGCCAGACCGACTTCAGCGCTGACACGGTGCGCTCCGGCGTGCCCTGGCTGGGCCTGCCGGTGGCTGAGGTCGAAACGCTCGATCGCGTGCTGCTCGTCGGCAGCACGCTGCGCAAGGATCATCCGCTGTTTGCCTGGCGCGTGCGCAAGGCGGTCAACGCCGGTGCCGAGCTGTCGGTGCTGCATGCGGCCGACGACGATCTGCTGGTGCCGGTGGCGCACAAGGCGATCGTCGCGCCGTCGCAGTGGGTGACGGTGCTGGCCGAGGTGCTGGCGGCACTGCGTGCCGGCGAGGGTGCGGCCGATGCGGCAGACGGCGCGCAGGCCATCGCGCAGTCGCTGCGCGGCGGCGAGCGCGGCGCCGTGCTGCTCGGCAACGCCGCCCTGCAGCATCCGCAATACGCGCAACTGCACTGGCTGGCGCAGCAGATCGCCGAGGCAGCCGGACTGCGCTTTGGCGTCATCGGCGATGCGGCCAACACGATCGGCGGCTATCTGGCCGGCGCCGTTCCGGCCAATGGCGGGCTCGACGCCGCCGCCATGTTCGAGCAGTCACGCAGGCTGTACCTGCTGCTGAACATCGAGCCGGCGTTCGACGTCGCCCGTCCGGGGCTGGCGCTCGATGCGCTGGCCAAAGCCGATTCGGTGATCGCACTGACGGCCTACCGTTCGCCCGAGCTGATGGCAGTGGCCGACTGTCTGCTGCCGATCACGCCGTTCACCGAGACCTCGGGCACTTTCGTCAGCGCCGAGGGCCGTGTCCAGTCGTTCAACGGCGTGGCGCCGCCACTGGCCGAGGCACGGCCGGCGTGGAAGGTGCTGCGCGTGCTCGGCAATCTGTTCGAGCTCGACGGCTTCGACGTCGAAAGTCCCGAGCAGGTGCGCCAGAGTGCGCTGGCCGACGGCGACGTCGCCGCGGCGCTCGACAATGCGCTGCGTGCACAGCCGGGTGCGGCGATGGCAGCAGGGGAGCCAGGCGTGGCAGGCACAGACGCGTCGGCGGCATCCGCCACCGTTCTCGAACGGCTGGCCGAAGTGCCGATCTATGCGGTCGACCCGATCGTGCGGCGTGCCCCCAGCCTGCAGCAGACCAATGATGCGCTGCAGGCGGTGCGCGCGCGCATGAACGGCGCGACGATGGCCCGCTGCGGCCTGCAGGCCGGCGACCATGTGCTGTTCGGCCAGCAGCTCGCCGGCTGCAGCGGCGAGGCCGTGCTCGAACTCGTGCTCGATGACCGGCTCGCCGATGGCGTCGTGCGCGTGCCGACCGGCGTGGCCGAGACCAGTGCCCTGCCGGCCGGTGCCGGCCTCATCCGCATCGGGCGCCCGGCCGCTTCGTCGACGGCTGGCGCCGCCTCCGCTCCCGCGACCGGAAAGTGAGCGCATAGATCATGGATACCCTGCTCAACGGCCTGACAACCTGGGGTGCCGACACGCTCGGCGGCGCCTGGCCGGTCGTCTGGAACCTGACGAAGATCGTCCTGCTCGTGCTGCCGCTGCTCGGCGCGGTGGCCTATCTGACGCTGTGGGAGCGCAAGCTGATCGGTTTCATGCACCTGCGCCTGGGGCCGAACCGGGTCGGCTGGGGCGGACTGCTGCAGCCGATCGCCGACGCCTTCAAGCTGATCTTCAAGGAAATCATCGTGCCGTCGCAGGCCAGCCGCGGGCTGTACCTGCTCGGGCCGGTGATGACGATCATGCCGGCGATGGCGGCCTGGGCGGTGATCCCGTTCGGCCCGGAACTGGCACTGGCCAACGTCAATGCCGGTCTGCTGCTGCTGCTGGCGATCACCTCGCTGGAAATCTACGGCGTGATCATCGCCGGCTGGGCGTCGAATTCGAAGTACGCCTTTCTCGGTGCGATGCGCGCCTCGGCGCAGATGCTGTCGTACGAACTGGGCATCGGCTTCGCACTGGTCATCGTACTGATGGTCTCGGGCAGCCTGAACTTCACCGACATCGTGCTCGGCCAGGACCGCGGCTGGTTCGCCGATCACAGCATCAATTTCCTGTCGTGGAACTGGCTGCCGCTGCTGCCGGTGTTCGTCGTCTACGTCGTCTCGTCGATCGCCGAGACGAGCCGCCATCCGTTCGACGTCGTCGAGGGCGAGTCCGAGATCGTTGCCGGGCACATGGTCGAGTACTCGGGCATGGGCTTCGCCGTCTTCTTCCTCGCCGAATACGCCAACATGATCCTGTTGTCGGCGGTGGCGTCGATCCTGTTCCTGGGCGGCTGGCTGCCGCCGCTGGACTGGCCGGTGTTCAACTGGATTCCGGGCTGGATCTGGCTCGGGATCAAGACTTTCTTCGTCGTCTCGCTGTATATCTGGTCGCGCGCGACATTCCCGCGCTACCGCTATGACCAGATCATGCGGCTGGGCTGGAAGATCTTCATTCCGGTGACGCTGGTCTGGCTGGTGGTGATCGCCGTCTGGATGCAGACGCCGTGGAACATCTGGAACTGATCGGCAAGGAGGTTTCGACCACATGGCTGCCGTAAAGGAATTCCTCTCGAGCTTTCTGCTGCGGGAGATGATCGACGGGTTGAAGATCACGGGCCGGTATCTGTTCGCGCGCAAGATCACGATCCAGTACCCGGAAGAGAAGACGCCCAAGTCGCCGCGCTTTCGCGGCCTGCACGCGCTGCGCCGCTATCCGGACGGCGAAGAACGCTGCATTGCCTGCAAGCTGTGCGAGGCGGTCTGCCCGGCGATGGCGATCACCATCGAATCGGCCGAGCGCGAGGACGGCACGCGGCGCACGACGCGCTACGACATCGACCTGACCAAGTGCATCTTCTGCGGCTTTTGCGAGGAGAGCTGCCCGGTCGACTCGATCGTCGAAACCGACATCCACGAGTACCACGGCGAAAAGCGCGGCGATCTCTATTTCACCAAGGAGATGCTGCTGGCGGTGGGCGATCGCTACGAGCCGAAAATCGCGGCTGATCGCGCCGCCGACGCACCCTACCGTTGACGGCGATGACTGCTCAGACGTTTCTCTTCTATCTGTTCTCGGCGATCACCGTCGTGTCCGCCGTGCGCGTGATCACGGCGCGCAACCCGGTGCATTCGGCGCTCTTCCTGATCCTGACGTTCGCCACCATGGCCTGCATCTGGCTGCTGCTGCAGGCCGAGTTCCTCGCCATCGTGCTCGTGCTCGTCTACGTCGGTGCCGTCATGGTGCTGTTCCTGTTCGTCGTGATGATGCTTGACGTCGACCTGGAGGCGGTGCGCAAGGGCTTCTGGCGCAATCTGCCGGTGTCGCTGTTCGTCGGCCTCGTCATCGTCGCCGAGCTGGCACTCGTGCTCACCCGGTCGTTCGGCGAGGCGCAGGACGGCGTCGCGCCGCTGCCGGCCGACTACAGCAACACCAAGGCGCTGGGTGCGATCCTCTACACCGATTACGTCATCGCCTTCGAGGCGGCGGCGGTCGTGCTGCTGGTGGCGATGGTCTCGGCCATCGGCCTGACGCTGCGCCGGCGCAAGGACGTGCGCTACAGCGACGCCAGCGCCGCCGTGCGCACCAGGGCGGCCGACCGGCTGCGCATCGTTCGCCTTCCCGCGCGACCGCGCGACGCGGAACCATCATGACCCTGACCCTGGCCCACTACCTGGTGCTCGGCGCGATCCTGTTCGCCATCGGCATCATCGGCATCTTCCTGAACCGGCGCAACGTGATCATCGTGCTGATGTCGATCGAGCTGATGCTGCTCGCGGTGAACCTGAATTTCGTCGCCTTCTCGCATTTCCTCGGCGATCTCGCCGGACAGGTTTTCGTGTTCTTCATCATGACCGTCGCTGCCGCCGAGGCAGCCATCGGGCTGGCGATCCTCGTCGTGCTGTTCCGCACGATCGAGTCGATCGACGTGAAGGACCTCGACGTGCTCAAGGGTTGAGCGCCGCCATGAAAAACGCCTATCTGCTTGCCGCCTTCACGCCGCTGGTCGGCGCGCTCATCGCCGGCCTGTTCGGCCGCCGCATCGGCCGCGCCAACGCGCACCGGGTGACGATCCTCGGCGTGGCGATTTCGTGCGCCGCCTCGGTGTGGACGCTGCTCGACGTGCTCCAGGGCAACACCTTCAACGGCGCCGTCTATCACTGGGCGGGCGTCGGCAGCCTGGACATCCAGGTCGGCTTCCTGATCGACACGCTGAGCGCGACGATGATGACCGTCGTCACCTTCGTGTCGCTGATGGTGCACATCTACACGATCGGCTACATGGCCGAGGACCCCGGCTACCAGCGCTTCTTCTCGTACATCTCGTTGTTCACGTTCTCGATGATGATGCTCGTGATGTCGAACAACTTCATGCAGCTGTTCTTCGGCTGGGAAGCGGTCGGGCTCGTCTCCTACCTGCTGATCGGCTTCTGGTACACGCGCCCGAGCGCGATCCACGCCAACCTGAAGGCCTTTCTCGTCAACCGCGTCGGCGACTTCGGCTTCGTCGTCGGCATCGGTCTGGTGCTGGCGTACTTCGGCACGCTCGACTACGCCGAGGCCTTTGCCGCCGCGCCAGCACTGGCGGATGCCAGCTGGCAGTTCTGGCCGGGCACCGAATGGTCGATCATGACGGTGATGTGCCTGTTCCTGTTCGTCGGGGCGATGGGCAAGTCGGCGCAGTTTCCGCTGCACGTCTGGCTGCCCGACTCGATGGAAGGCCCGACGCCGATCTCGGCGCTGATCCACGCGGCGACGATGGTTACCGCCGGCATCTTCATGGTCGCGCGCATGTCGCCGCTGTACGAGTTGTCCGACGTGGCGCTGGGCGTGGTCATCACGATCGGCGCGGTGACGGCGCTCTTCATGGGTCTGCTCGGCGTCGTGCAGAACGACATCAAGCGCGTGATCGCCTATTCGACGATCTCGCAACTGGGCTACATGACGGTGGCGCTTGGCGCCTCTGCCTACAGTGTCGGCATCTTTCACCTGATGACGCACGCCTTCTTCAAGGCGCTGCTCTTCCTGGCCGCCGGTTCGGTGATCATCGCGATGCATCATGAGCAGGACATGCGCCGCATGGGCGGGCTCGCGCGCTACATGCCGATCACCTGGATCACGACGCTGGCCGGTTCGCTGGCGCTGGTGGCCACGCCGTTCTTCTCCGGCTTCTACTCGAAGGACCTGATCATCGAGGCGGCCGGCGCGGCACAGGTGCCGGGTGCGGGCTTTGCCTACTTTGCCGTGCTGGCGAGCGTGTTCGTCACCTCGCTGTACACCTTCCGCATGTTCTTCATGACCTTCCACGGCAAGCCGCGCTGGGGCTCGCATGCGCCGGCGCATTTTGCCGGTGAAGATCATCCGGCGCCCGATGAGCATCACGGCGGGCTCAGGCACGGCGAGACACCGCGCGAATCGCCGTGGGTGGTGACGGTGCCGCTCGTGCTGCTGGCGATTCCGTCGGTCTTCATCGGCATCTTCACGGTCGAGCCGATGCTCTTCGGTGACTTCTTCGACGGCGTGATCGCGGTCGACGGCCGCCACCCGGCGATGGCCGAGCTGAGTTCGCATTTTCATGGCTGGGCGCAGATGGCGGTGCATGCCGTCACGACGCTGCCGTTCTGGCTGGCGCTGGCCGGTTTCGCCGTCGCCTGGTATGGCTGGATGGTCAACCCCGGTTTTCCGGCGGCCATGCAGCGCACCTTTGCGCCACTGCATCGCCTGCTGATCAACAAGTACTACCTGGACCGCTTCAACGAGCTGTTCATCGCCGGTGGTGCCCGGGCGCTCGGACGCGGACTGTGGCGCGGCGGTGACCGGGCGCTGATCGACGGCGTCGCGATCGACGGCAGCGCACGCTTCGTCGGCTGGGGCGCGGCCGCCATGCGCCTGTTCCAGACCGGACGCCTGAATACCTATGCGATCACGATGATTGTCGGCGTTGCGCTCCTGCTGCTGTTTGTCGTGATGCCGCTCGTGCAGCGCTGAAGAACGCCAAGAACCTCACTGTCACTCCATGAGCTCCTTTCCTGTACTCAGCGCGGCCATCTGGATTCCCATCGTCTTCGGCGTGATCCTGCTGCTGCTCGGCAGCCGGCGCGATCCGTGGCTGCTGCGCGCGGTGGCGCTCGTCGGTGCGCTGCTCGGCCTGGCCGTCACCCTGCCGCTGCTCACCGATTTCGAGCGCGGTACGGCGGCGATGCAGTTCGTCGAGCATGCCTCCTGGATTCCGGCGCTCGATGCCGGCTACCACCTCGGCGTCGACGGGCTGTCGGTCTGGTTCGTGCTGCTGACGGCGATCATCACGCTGTTCACGGTCGTGGCGAGCTGGCAGTCGATCCAGACCAAGGTCGCGCAGTTCATGGCGGCGATCCTGATCCTCTCGGGCCTGATGGTCGGGGTGTTCAGTGCGCTCGACGGGCTGCTGTTCTACGTCTTCTTCGAGGCCACGCTGATTCCGATGTACATCATCATCGGGATCTGGGGCGGGCCGAACCGCATCTACGCGGCGCTCAAGTTCTTCCTGTACACGCTGGCCGGCTCGCTGCTGATGCTGGTCGCGCTGATCTGGCTGTACATGAAGTCGGGTTCGTTCGCCATTGCCGACTGGCACGCGCTGCCGTTGACGCTGAACCAGCAGATCCTGATCTTCCTCGCCTTCCTGGCCTCGTTCGCCGTCAAGGTGCCGATGTGGCCGGTGCACACGTGGCTGCCCGATGCGCACGTCGAGGCGCCCACCGGCGGCTCGGTCGTGCTGGCGGCGGTGATGCTCAAGCTCGGTTGCTACGGCTTCGTGCGTTTCTCGCTGCCGATCGCGCCCGATGCGAGCCAGGAGCTTGCCTGGCTGATGATCGGCCTGTCGCTGATCGCCATCGTCTACATCGGCCTCGTGGCGATCGTGCAGCCCGACATGAAGAAGCTCGTCGCCTATTCGTCGGTGGCGCACATGGGCTTCGTGACGCTGGGCTTTTTCGTCTTCGATCCGCTCGGCATGCAGGGCGCGCTCGTGCAGATGCTCTCGCACGGCTTCGTCTCGGGTGCGATGTTCATGTGCATCGGCGTGCTCTACGACCGCCTGCACACGCGCCAGATCGCCGATTACGGCGGCGTCATCAACCGCATGCCGAAGTTCGCCGCGCTCTTCCTGCTGTTCTCGATGGCCAACGCCGGCCTGCCGGGCACCTCGGCCTTTGTCGGCGAGTTCTTCGTCATCCTGTCATCGGTCGGCTCGAACCTGTGGATCGGCGTGACGGCGGCCACGGCGCTGATGACCGGCGCCGGCTACTCGCTGTGGATGTACAAGCGCATCGTCTTCGGCCCGATCGGCAACGAGCGTGTCGCGCAGATGAACGACGTCGGCCTGCGCGAGTTCTGGATGCTGTTCGCCATGGCGCTGCTCGTGCTCGGCCTGGGCGTCTACCCGAAAATCGTCACCGACATGACCGACGCGTCCGTGCAGGCCCTGCTGCAGCACGTGTCCTGGTCGAAGATTCCCTGAAGTCCGCGCCATGAATGATCTTCTGAACAATGTCTGGGCGGCCGCCCCCGAGATGGCCCTGCTCGTGGCGATCTGCGTCGTGCTGCTCGCCGACGCCTGGGTGCCGGTCGAGAAGCGCATCAGCACCGCCGGGCTGTCGCTGATTGCGATTGCCATCCCGACGGCCATCACGCTGTGGCAACTCGGTCAACCGGTGCAGTTCGCCTTTGGCGGCATGTACGTTGCTGACGTTTTCGCGCACCTGCTGAAGCTGGCGTCGTACATCTCGATGGCCGTCGTCATCATCTACGGCAACGCCTACGTGCGCCAGCGGCCGATTCCGCAGGGCGAATTCCATTCGCTCGTGCTGTTCTCGCTGCTTGGCCAGATGGTGATGATGTCGGCGGCCAACATGCTGCTGATCTACCTCGGGCTGGAGATGATGTCGCTGTCGCTGTACGCGATGATCGCGTTGCAGCGCGAAGCGCGCCTGCCCGGCGAAGCGGCCCTCAAATATTTCGTGCTGGGCGCGCTGTCCTCGGGCTTCCTGCTCTACGGCATGTCGATGATCTACGGCGGCACCGGCAGCCTGGACCTGAGCGAGATTGCTGCCGCCTGGGCGGCCGGGCAGGCCGATCCGGTCGTCTTCACCTTCGGCGTCGTCTTCATCGTCGCCGGCCTGGCATTCAAGCTCGGCGCCGTGCCGTTCCACATGTGGCTGCCCGACGTCTATCAGGGCGCGCACACGGCGGCGACGCTGGTCGTGGCCACCGGCTCCAAGCTGGCAGCCTTCGCGATTGCCTTCCGGCTGCTGGTCGAAGGACTGGTCGGCGTGGCCGCCGACTGGCAGACGATGCTGATGATCCTGGCCGTGCTGTCGCTGGCCATCGGCAACATCGTCGGGGTTGCGCAGACCAACTTCAAGCGCATGCTGGCCTACTCGACGATCTCGCAGATCGGCTTCGTCCTGCTCGGCCTGCTGGCCGGCGTCGTCGACGGCAGCATGGACACGGCCACTACCGCCTACGGTGCCGCGCTCTTCTATCTCGTCACCTATGTGCTGACCACGCTCGGCACCTTCGGTCTGGTGCTGCTGCTGGCGCGCAGCGGCTTCGAAGCCGAGGAACTCGACGACCTGCGCGGCCTGAACCGGCGCAGTCCGTGGCTCGCGTTGATGCTGCTGCTGATGATGTTCTCGCTGGCCGGCGTGCCGCCGCTGGTGGGCTTCTACGCCAAGCTGATGGTGCTCAAGGCGGTGATCGACGCCGGCCTCGTCTGGCTCGCCGTCCTGGCCGTCGTCTTCTCGCTGATCGGTGCGTTCTACTACATCCGCGTCGTCAAGATCATGTACTTCGACGAGCCGCGCGATCTGGTGTTCATCGAGCCGCAGCCGGCGGCCAGCGCGACAATGGCCGTCAACGGCCTGGCCGTGCTGGCGCTGGGCGTCCTGCCCGGCCCGCTGATGGCCGCCTGTCTGCTGGCGATCCGGCAGGTGCTGGGCGTCTGAGTTCGCGCGGGGAAGGGGGTCGGAGACCAGCACTTTCCAGCCATTGCAGACAGGGCGTCCGGCGATGAAGAAACTGGAAGAAACGACGATCGATTCAGAGTTGGTCTACGACGGCAGCTTTCTGAAAATGCGCCGCGACCGCGTGCGCCTGCCCAACGGACACGAAAGCGGACGCGAATACATCGTGCATCCCGGAGCAGCCGTCATGATTCCGCTGTTCCCCGATGGCCGGATTCTGGTCGAGCGCCAGTACCGCTATCCGGTCGGCATGACGATGACCGAAATGCCGGCCGGCAAGATTGACCCGGGCGAGACCGCACTGCAGACGGCCAAACGCGAACTGATCGAAGAGACCGGTTACCGCGCCCATGAGTGGGCTTTTCTCACGCGCCTGCACCCGGTGGTGGGCTTCGCCAACGAAGTGCTCGACGTATTTCTTTGCCGTGATCTCGAGGCAGTCGAACACACGCCGGACGAGGACGAATTCCTCGAGCTGGAACTCGTCACGCTCGACTGGCTGATCGACGAACTGCGTGCCGGACGGCTGAGCGACGCCAAGACGCAGGTGTCGGTGTTCTGGCTGGAGCGGCTGGTGTCGGGTGCGTGGCCGTGGCCGGAGTTTGAGCGGGAGTCGTAGGTGCCACGCGGCAGAATGACCGGATATCGGTCGTGCCAGTGTGTACGCGCGAGAGGTCGGTGGTGGCCGTGGTCTGCCGGAATCTCGTCTCGAGAATGTCAGTGTAGAGGTTCGGTGTTTTTCTTCTAGGCTTCGGTTATGTATCCGGCTCCAGAGGTGCTCCATAGATGGTCAGCAGCAACTCGCTATCATCAATGAGTCGATATTCGGGAGTTTTCCCTGAGAGGTTTCTGCTCTCCCCAAGAATGATTGGTACGCCTTCGCCGCGCTTGTCCATGATGAACCGGCGGTGTCGGGTCAATTCGCCACTCTCTATAGGGCACCGGGCCAGCAGGCTCGTCAGTACCTCATTGCGTGTTGCCTGCCGCAATGGCAAGCTTTCCGTCGTCATGGTATTTGGCAACATGCCCGGAGAATAAATCTCGATCCGGTCATCAAACATGCGCAGTCGCACTTTTGCACCGCCCATGGAGTAATCGCGATGCGCCACCGCGTTGGTCATCGCCTCGAATACTGCCAGCATGCTGTACTGCGGTGAGTCTGTCCGTCCGCCGGTTGCACCATCTTTGCGGGCAGCCACGCGCATGTTGCGTCGCACAAAGGCGCAGGCGTCGATGATTTGTCGATCCAGCGGTCCGCAGAGATCCTGAGCATCACGTTGGTACGCTGTCTCGCTACTTGGCAGCACATTTTTTCCCTGGTAGGCCACCGCCTGTACAAAGGCACCCGACAGGAATTTTTGAGGGGAGCGGCTGGCCAGCAGCAAGCCGGCCACTGTAGGGCGCAGTACTTCATTTGAGTCGCGGGTCGCCATAGCCAACTTAGTGAGCAATACCTCCGGCACATCACTGCTACGCGCTGGAGCAAAGCGTTGCCACAGGGGTGGCTCCAGATCACTCAAACTCGCCTGCGGCACCGGTGTCTCATCGAAACGGATCAGGCGTGACTGGCTGCGCTGCTGAAACAGGCGCGCCAATTGGTCGGGAGGGATGGATCGCCGTGAAGAACCGACCCGGTGCAGATAGCCTGATGGGCTCTGGTGGACGAACAGGCTGCGTTCTGTCGCCACCCGGATCACCGGTTGTTCTGCTTGCAAAAGATCGGGAAGCGTCAAACGTTCGATGATCGGTGCCAACGGCGGCTTGATCGACTGCTCGCAAGCCTGGCGCACCAAGGCTTCGACGGCATCCATATGCTCCAGCGGAATGCCCAGTACCTCGCGGCTCGTATCCTCCACACCCAGCAACAAAACGCCGCCGCTGCTGTTCGCAAACGCTGCCAATTCATCGGCCAGGTCATCCTGAGTCGGGCCGCGGATCTTGTCACCCGCGGTCTTGACCTCCTTCAACTCCAGGAAACTGTCCTCGCCGAGGCGAATCTTTTCCAGCAATGCACTACGCGTCGACAGCATTTCAGACCGTCCTTCCCAAGCGATTCCAGCGTCTGGCAAAGGCTTCATGGCCACCTTCCATCACCCGACAGACCTCCTCGCGCACTGATTGGTCCTGCAATGCGCCGCTCTCCTTGACGTAGCACTGCCCCCGGCCGAACTCCATCGCGTGCACCAGTTCCGCATCACCGTTGACCACGACATTGGGGTTGTGAGTGACGACGATGAGCTGCCTGCGCTGCTTGTTCTCGCGGATCTGCTGCACGATCAGCTGATAGATCAGGTGATTGTCCAGATCGTCTTCCGGCTGGTCGAGTACGATGGGTTCGTCGCCGAAGGCCAGTAGAAAAGCCAATAGTGCAGCCGAACGCTGGCCCTGTGAGCCCTGTTCTATCGGCATCCATGCCTGGTTTCGCCGATATTCGATACGCAGGTCATCCTCCGGAAACCACGCCTCGATGTGGTCCGCAAACTCGGGCTGTTGCTCGTGCCGACGCTTGAGATACTTCTGCAGATGCGCGCCCAGACTCGCGTCAGCATCCAGCAGTCGCTGTCTGATGTTCTGCATCAGCTCCTGACGATCCATTTGGGTGGCCGATGCGCCAGTGTCAACGCCAGTATTCGGCAAGTTCCCGATCAGCAATCCCATGCCTTGCGTGAAGCGGTCATCCTCGGCTTCGATCAGCTTACGCACTTCGTCTTCCAGCAGTCGGTCGTCGTAACCGGACGGTACGATGTTCATGCGGACGTGCGGATTGTTCTCGATGACGCGTTGCAGGAACGCAGTCCGTGCCTTTGAGATCAGATTTCTTTTCTCGCGCAGCACCCGCATATTTCCGCCGATTTGCTCCAACAAGGCAGCACGCGTGCTCTTCCTGTCGAGCAGCGACTTCCGCTGTGTCTCCAGCGCCTGCTTTTGCTGGGTCAGGCGCGCGAAAGCCTGCGGGTCTTCCGCGCCTTGTGCAGCCAATTGTTCCTGCAATGTTTCATGTGCCTGCTGCGCGGCGTTGGCGCGCGCGAACCATTGCTTCAGGCGTTCGTCTTTTTCGCTCGATTCAATGTATTCGAGCAGCGCCTGCGCCTGCGCCGCAAGTGCTTCGCGCACCCGCGTCATCTGCCGATCCATGTCGCCGCGCCATGCCAGCAGATCGGAATCGGCTTCACTAAAATACTGTTCCGGCCAGTTGTCCAGCAGTATGTCCGCTGACAACTGCTCGATTTGCTTCGCGAAGTCCTTCGTTTCCTCGAGCAACGCCTTCACCGCACGTCCCTGACGCTGCGTCTGGCCGAAATTACGCAGCACAGCGGCATGGTCGGTTTTTTCCAGTGCGGCCAGCTTCTTCGTCACGTCGTGTAGTAGCCGTTCCACCTCTGGCAGACGCTCCAATTCCGTACCCAGTTGGCGTAATCGCGCACGCTGTGCAAAGAAGTTGCTCTTCGCTTCCTCAAACTCCTGCAGCAAGGTCCCGATATTGGCATCCGATTCGTCAATGATGGACAGCAGAGCACGCCGTCCGTCGCTGGCCATGGCGACAACTTGCCCCTGCGAAAGGATGCGCAACGGAAAGCGCCGCCCACTCACGTCCTGGCTGGGCGCTGGCTGCCAACTCCCGTCACGTAACGTTTCCACCACGTGCCCTTTGCCGTCAGCGCGCCAGAGCAGACGCAACTCTTCATCGAGGCCATCCTCGTGGCGCTGCCACTGCACCCGAATCTCGGTGTCAGGCCGCAATGCACCGCCCTGTCCGCGGCTGTCGACGATCTTTCGAAAATTGTCGAATTGTCTTTGTGGCGGGTTGTCTCGCCCGAGTTCCTCCTCCAGTTCTTTGTCACGTCGCGTAGCCAATCGTAGCGCATGCACCATCGTGGACTTGCCCGTGCCGCGGCCACCTACGACGGCGTTGAAAAACGGCGAACAGGAAAGTGTTGCAGCACCCCCATTGCCGATGACCCGCGCATCCTGGATCTGGATGGACCGAATCATGTGGGTCGGAACACGAAAGGGTCGGAAGTCGTCCTGTGCTTCGTCCTCTACGCGCCGAATCGAAATATCGTTGCCGTCCAGTAGGGCAAGCCGCAAACCCTCCAGGGATGGTCTGGCCATCTTGACCCAGGTGTAGCGACTGCCCGGCACGGCGGTGCCCTGAAAGTTATGGCAGTCGCTGCCCAACACCGTCGCTAATCGCCCACGTATGCGCTCGGCTTCCTGTGGCCAGGAATTGTTGCCGTCGCACCATTCGACGGCTAGGAGACCTTCTACCTCCAGCGCCTGTCGGACCATCGCTGCACTGAGCCGGCACTGCCGCGTGCCCGCGTTCACCTGCAAAAGCCCCTTGTCCTGATCGGCATGTGCAGGAATGGGGATGGCATCTGCATCCAGAATTGCCCGAATCACTTTTTCCAGACTTTCGCCCGTCTCGCCATCACTCTTGCCCCTGACCCCGGCGTAGTCCACGGCCCCCAGCAGACTGTCGATATCGCTCGATGAGCTCTGCGGGTCAAGAATGGCAAGCATATGCACACCGCCGTTGACCGAAATCTCGACTCCCGGAAAGATCGTCAGCTCCCTGAAGCCTGTGGGCGGCTTGCCGTCCTTCGCACGCGACTTCATGCCCGCATAGGTGCGCTTCAGCGTGTCAATCCAGGCGCCGCTGTTGTGATCGGTCACCGCCACGCAGTCGATGTTGGCTGCCATAAATTCAAGCAGCCATTTCTCGGGAGTTACCTCATCGGCAGTCCCGATGGCACGCTGCCAGGGTTCAGTGCGTCCGCACGCAGAGATCGGTGTGTGAGCATGAAAGTCGAATTTCCACCAGCGCGATCCGGGGTAGTCCCACTGTGTCGTCAACATGATTTGAGCATCCTGGGGTCAGATATTCAACATGGTTCGCACTTCTACCGCTCCGGCTTTCGCGGCGATCTGCCCGGTCACACTTCTGGCAGGTTGCTCCTGGCTGGAGTTCGAGTAGAGCGCCGGGAGCAAGGACCGCGGGTGAAGCCCACGCGAACTGGCGGATTCCAGCGAGTGGGATGTCGGCATGCTGCGGGGGTCGATAAACATCATCCTTTGTCGAGTGCCCACGGTGAGCAGGAGGCCTCACGCTATTGCGCACTGGATTTTCCTGCAGACTTCTGGATTCCGTCGGTACGCGCCCACCGTCTGGTTCGAACTGCAGCGGCAGCAAGCGGGTTACGGTATGTATTGACCTGATATATCCCGCGTTTCAGTGTGGTCCATCGAGAATGCCAGTCTTTCAACGGCCCGTAAAATTCGACACGCTGGATATTTCTTTGGTCGCATAATTCTTCGAACATTTCCTGTCGAAGCAGCGATGCGGGTGAGAATGGGGAAACTGATTCGTCGTGTGTCGTCTTGAGGATCACCATTTCCTTATTGCGGCAGACACAGAGTTCACAGGCAACCAGCTTCTCCCCAAAATAATATTTATAAATTCGTGCCATGCCCCGCTCAGCAAATTTCCGGAGCATCTGTCGGTAGAAGATAAATTGTGGATGTGTTTCGCTGACTGCAGTGCCTTGCTGTGCCTTCCATCCGCGTGATTCCAGTTGTGCATAAGCTGTAACTGCTTCGTCGACTGCATCCGGTGCAGTCACGATCTCCATATGCGTCGTGATCGATTGTTTGATCAGACGCTCACGTTGTCTTCTCATATTGCTGCGAAGGTTTTTCCCGCGTGCAGCCCAATAATCTGTAAAATCTGTAACAAGCTCCACCCATGCAGTCTCGATATAATCAAGTGTGTCGAGTATCAAAGTTGAATCGGGACGTGCCACGAAGCGGGGGTCGAGCTGACGAATACTGAATTGTAGTGCAAATGGTGCGTGAGACATCAATCTGGGGCAAGCTTCGGTCAGCAATATCTCCGGTTTTTGAATCCAGGCGCCGAGCGGCATCTGAGATTCGACAAAGACTTCGGGTCGAAGGCGGCTGTCGAGATCTACAATCGCCATTGCTATCGGGTTTTCGTGCGAACCGTATTTTGCGAACCAAAGCTTCTTGGGCCCGAGCGTTTCGGCGCAGGTAAAGATCAGCTCGGGCATCTGTACTGCACTCGCATCAATCCTTTCGGCGAGTTGGCGCCAGGCGGCCTGCTGGACGTTGCTATGAGTGTCAAGCGGTTCTAGATGCCACTGCATGATACTCTTATTCATTAATGCTAATCCTTTGATGTGTCCAGTAACATGAAAGTGCCGCACTTGAAAGATCAAGGTGAGTCAGGAATGTTGCGATATCCACAAATTCCTCGCGATAGTGGGTACCGAAATCCGGTATTGATTGGGGGATAAACTTGGAGCAGATACGCATTAGCCACCGTCTGGATACACGAGTGTACGACGTCATACGCGTTTTCACTGCGCGGAGAAATTAATTTTCGCACATATTTATAATATCTCTGCTCTGGCATCCAATTACTACCGCTCGGGAGAAAGGTGAATATGTTGTTTCGGTATCAAATACCTTGATTTCCTGCATGCTTGGCAGCGATAGGGTAAAATTGATATAATACGGTTTATCGGAACAAATGTCATGATACCGTGCCAGCTGTAACCCGAAAAATTCTGATTTTGGATGCTGGATATCATTCTCGCGCGGAGTCGCGGCATAATATTGAACGCGATAAGACCACTATTGTTGAGAGGCACGCTACCTCTATAGTCGGGCCACAATTTCACTCGGTATCGCCATCAGCAAGTGTTTCCGATCTTGCGATTGTGGCTTGCTCCCTTTTGCATGCCAGTGATTCGGAAGGAGCCCGCGTTGCCGAACCGCTTGGCCTTTCTCGCCTGCGCCGAGAGTCGATCTTCAGTGATTCTAAGGTCTCGGTTGATCCTGGAATCGACTTTGCTGATGGACGGACTGCGATGCTGTGAGGCCCATGAGAGCATTGTGAGGACAGTTCTCATTGTAGTCATGCCGCCAGACCTCGGGGATTTCCTTCGTGAGAGCCAGCAATTCGAACCAGTGCACGTTCAGGGCCTCGTCGCCCAACAAACCGTCGAACGTCTCGACTTGACCGTTGTTGCTCAACTTGCCTGGTCGGCTGGAGTCAGTGCCTCGGCTTGCAGATGATTTTCGCGGGGTGGGTACTGTACGATCGCGTGCTGCAGCAGACATTCCGTGCGAATTTAGCTCGATATCCACTCGGTTCGGCCACTACGGCGGGCTGAAGTGACCTTCTCGGTTCAGTATCCCCGGGCCTGTTAGAGTTCGGATGTCGTCGTCGAAATTCCCGACGGTTGACTCGACAGATGTCGGGGGGCAGTGGGAGCAGGATCAATCATCGGTATCGCTGACGGGATCGGGCCGCTGCGCTCCGGGTGCGCCTTCGTGCGGACGCTCGGGCGTTCAGCCGGGTTCCCGCGAGCGGATCGGCGTCGAGTCCAACCTGTCCGAAAAGGGAGAATCAACGCATGAGACTTCGCGGATTCGCAGTAGCACTCTGTCTGATCGTCCTTGGCGCCTGCGGCGGAGGTGGCGGCAGTGGCAGCAGCGACGCGGGATGGACAATCACGGGGACCGTCGTCGACGAGAGCGGAACGCCGGTACCGGATGCCGTGGTCACGGTGGATCTGGACGAGACTCACCAGGCCCGTACCGATGCCAGTGGAAACTACCGGGTGAAGCTGCCGCAACGGGAATCGTATCCGCCCTTTTTCACCGGCGTCGTGGAGAAGCCGGGAATGGTGCCGGAGCCGATATTTTTCGAGTACGAGAAAGGTGTGGTCACCTGGACCAGCGAGACGACGCTGGAACCGATGCGGGACGGTGATGTCGTCTTTCCGTCCAGCGGGCAGGTGATACATCTCGGGGACTCGAACTACGCCGGCAGCATCAATTCGCAGTTCCAGTTGCGTTATGCGAGCGGCACACTCATCAGTGAGAGCATTGTCCTGAGCGCCGAGCGCAAGGCACGCTACACGCAGTTGTGCATTTCGATGCATGCCAAGGGGATCAACCCGTGGCCGGAAGCGGTGCGTACGTCGCTGGCGCTGGGTGCGCAGGGTACAACTGCGCCAGCGCTGGTTCGGCGGTTGCCCATGGGTGACGAGGACGGATCGTATTCGCTGGTGCGCGAGTGCTTCCCGCTGGCGGGTTTTGCGGCGGGGACCGTGCTGGATCTGCACATCCGTTCGGGACTGAACGGCAGTGAGTACGACGATTTCGAGTTCATCGGTCTGCGCGGAACGTTCGGCTGATCGGGAGGCCTCTGGGCCTTCTGCAGTGGCGGACAGCGTTGGGCCGAACACTGCGCCCGGCCTGTTCGCCTTGCCCATCGGTGCGGCAGTGCTGCTGTCTCGCAGGTCACCGCAGTCGTCGTTCATGACCGATTTCGTCGGGCAACTGGCGGAAGAGGTGGGATTCGAACCCACGAATGGTTACCCATTGCCGGTTTTCAAGACCGGTGCCTTCGACCGCTCGGCCACTCTTCCTGTCTGACGCTCCCGGACGCGGGAGACGCTGCTCCGGCGCGGGAGCCAGAGTATAGAGCCTGGCGCGCTGTCGTGGCACGGCTTGGATCCGTTCGCCGCGCCTGGCGGCGGTTGTGGGCCGTCGCGGGTCGGGTTCCTTTTCCGGTACTCTTTTCCCTGTCCAGGTCAGACAAACGGGTGCCGATGTGTCGTCGGATGTGAGATTGCAGGTTCTGGATGAGTCGCGGGCGCAGCAGCTCGAAAATCTGTGCGACTGGATCGTTCCGGGCTCACGGCGGGTCGGGCCGGCGGTCTATGTCGATGCGGTGCTGGCAGCGATGCCGGACGAGGTGCGCACCGGGGCGCTGGCGGCGATCGATGCGCTGTCGGACGTGAGCAGTGCGGACGAACTGGCTGCCCGACAGAACACGCCGGCGTTCGGTTTCGTGCGTGCGCTGGCGATCGAGGCCTTCTACAGCGATTTCGTTGCGCCCGGCAGTCCGGGGCCGAGCGCGTGGTCGGAAATCGATTTCCAGCCGCCGCGGGACATCGATCTCGAGCACGACTGGGCGTGGCTGGGGGTGCAGCAATCATGAGTGCGGAAATGTTCGATGTCATCGTGGTTGGTTCGGGTGCCGGCGGCGGGGTGATCGCCGCCGAACTGGCCGATTGCGATCGGCGGGTGCTGCTGCTCGAGGTCGGTCCGCATCTGACCTCCGATGACTTTCGCCGTTTCGAGTCGAAGGCCAATCACGATCTGTACTGGCCGCTGCGCTTTGCGCCGCTGGCCGATGGCGACATGGTGACCTTCCTGGCCGGGCGCAGCGTTGGCGGTTCGACGACGATCAACACCAAGGTGGCGCTGCGCGCGCACGAGCAGGACTTTGCCAAATGGCATGCGGCCAGCGGCCTGACCAATGACGCGGGCGAGCCCTTCCGTCTGGCCGATCTCGAGGAGTATTACGCGCGCGTCGAGCAGGTGCTCGGCGTGCGCGAACGACGCGACTGGGAGAAATGCGTGCACGTCGCGCAGCGCGGTTTCGTCGCGCTGGGCACGTCGCTTGAACCGGTGCATTCGTACACCGATGCCAAGTGCATGAGCTTCGGCTCCTGCCTGCAGGGTTGCCCGACCGACGGCGGCAAGTCGACGATGAACACCTATGTTGCGCGTGCGCTCGAGCGTGACAACTTCGAGTTGCGCACCGGTGCGCAGGTCGAACGCGTGTTGTTCGAGTCGGAGAACGGGAGCCAGCGGGTCACCGGGGTCGAATACACCGATGCGGCCGGCGAACGTCACGTCGTTCGTGGGCGCTACGTGGTCGTGGCCGCCGGTGCCTTGCGCTCGCCGGTGCTGCTGATGCGCTCGGGCCTGACGAATCCGGCGCTCGGACGTCACATCGGGCTGCATCCGGTGCGTCTCGTCTACGGTCTGTTCGATGGCATCCAGGATGCGCATCGCGTCTATCCGATCACGTCGCACTGCATGGAATTCCAGACGGACGCGGCGGGCGGCTTCGTCATCGAAGCCTCGACGATCATGGATCCGATCGCCTTTGCCACGACCCTGCGGGATCAGGATGGTCCGTTCTGGGGGCTGCGTCTGGTCGAGGCGGTCCGTGCCTATCGGCACTGGAACGGGTTGCTGGCGATGATCAACGACGAGAACAACGCCGCCGTGACGATCGACGCCGACGGGCGCGAGCAGATCTCGGTCGACCTGCAGCCGAGCGAGCACGCACGCCTGGACGCGGCCAAGAGCTTTTGCGAGAAGGCACTGCTGGCTGCCGGGGCGAAGCAGATCTGCTGGACCGGCCTCATTTCCACGCATACGCAGGGTGGCTGCCGCATGGGCGATGATCCGGCGCGCTCGGTGGTCGACCGCCACGGCGAGTCGCATGAGGTCAAGGGGCTTTTCGTCGGGGATGCATCGGTCATGCCGCGCACGGTATCGGTCAATCCGTCACTGACGGTGATGGCGCTGGCCACGCGGCTGGCGGAGCGGCTCGAACTGGCGCTGTCGGGGGAGCTGGAAACTGCATGATGCGGTAAGGATCTGCGGTGACCAGGCCGCAGCAGATGTGCCGCGATCCGGATTCCCTTCAACCAGTCGGGACTCCCGAAGGGTTCGATCGGGTGTAGCATTCCCCGCCTTTGCGGCGGATTGTGATCGGCATTTCTCCGGATTATCTGCCGTGATCCCTTCCTGATTTTTTCCCCTTTCCGTTTGTCGACCCGGCCTGATGAGGCCGGTGCCGGTCATGTTCGAGGCGAACCATGGATAAAAAACCTCGCGGGCGCAGCTATCGCTATTACGAACTGCTGATGGCCGCCTTCGTCACTGTCTTCCTGTGCTCCAACCTGCTCGGTCCGGGCAAGCCGGTGCAGATGCAGGTGCCGCTGCTGGGCGAGATCACGTTCGGGGCGGCGGTGCTCTTCTTTCCGCTGTCGTACATCTTCGGCGACGTGCTCACCGAGGTGTACGGCTTTGCCCGCGTGCGCCGCGTGATCTGGACGGGTTTTGCGGCCATGCTCTTTGCCGCGTTCATGTCCTGGGCGGTCGTGCAGATGCCGCCGGTGCCGGGTTGGCCGCATCAGCACGCCTTCGAGGTGGCCTTTGGCAATACCTGGCGCGTCGTGCTCGGTTCGCTGATCGGCTATTTCTGCGGCGAGTTCGTCAATTCGTATGTGCTCGCCCGGATGAAGCTGATGACGAAGGGGCGTCATCTGTGGATGCGCACGATCGGATCGACGATCGTCGGCGAGGGCGTCGATTCGCTGTTGTTCTATCCTGTCGCCTTCTGGGGGGCCGGGCTGATTCCCGACGAACTGCTGCCGACGCTGATGTTTTCGCAGTGGATCGGCAAGACTTCGATCGAGGTCGTCTTCACCCCCGTGACCTACGCACTGGTCGGCTTTCTCAAGCGCGCCGAAAACGAGGACTGGTATGACCAGGGAACAAATTTCACGCCATTCCGTTTCTGACGCCGCTTCGGGCTTCGGCCCGCGTTTCGATCCGCGACAGCCGGCACCGGCGCCGGGCCGATGCTGAACGACGCACTGCTGTCGCTGCGCCTGGCCCGGCGTGACTGGCGCGCGGGCGAGCTGCGCCTGCTGCTCGTTTCGCTCGTCGTCGCCGTGGCGGCGATCGCCAGTGTCGGTTTTTTCGTCGACCGGATGCGCGTCGCGCTGGAGCAGGAAGCGGCGCAGCTGCTCGGTGCCGACCTGATTCTCGGTGCCGACGAACCGCTGGACGAATCCTTTGCGCGGCAGGCGCAGTCGCTGGGGTTGCGCATTGCGCACAGCGCGATCTTCCCGAGCATGGCGGTGGCGGGCGGCGCGATGCCCGAGCTGGCCGCGGTCAAGGCTGTTTCGGCCGACTATCCCCTGCGCGGTCACATCCGCCTGCAGGGGCCCGGTGGCGGTGCGGGCGAGGATATCGAGGCTGCGCGCGCGCCGACCGGCACCGGGCTCTGGCTCGATCCGCAGCTTGCACGCAGTCTGGCGGTGACGCTCGGCGACACCGTACAGTTCGGCGAACGGTCGTTCCGGCTGACCGGCCTGATTGCCTTCGAGCCGGATCGCGGGGCCGGATTCGTCAATTTCGCGCCGCGGGCAATTTTCTCGATCGACGAGCTGCCGGCGACGAAGCTGATCCAGCCCGCCAGCCGCGTGCACTGGAATCTGATGGTGGCCGGTGACGCGACCACCGTTGCACAGTATCGGCAGTGGGTCGAGTCGCGCCTGCCGCGCAATGCGCGTGTCGAATCGCTCGACAGCGGCCGACCCGAACTGCGCGCCACGCTCGATCGTGCGCAGCGCTTCCTGTCGCTCGTGGCGCTGTTGTCGGCCCTCATCGCGGCGGTGGCGATCGGGCTGGCGGCGCGCCGCTTCGCCGAGCGTCATCTCGATGGGTGTGCAGTGATGAAGGCGATCGGCATCACCCAGCGGCGCCTGCTCGCCCTGCTCGGGCTGGAGCTCCTCTGGGTGACACTGGTCGGTGCGCTGGCCGGGATCGCGCTGGGCTGGCTCATCCAGCTCGTGCTCGTCGCCGCGCTAGCGCCTTTGCTGCAGATCACCCTGCCGTCACCGGGCTGGCTGCCGGTGGCTCAGGCACTCTTTTCGGCGCTGGTGCTCATGGGCGGCTTCGGCGCCTGGCCGTTCCTGCGCCTGGCCGGGGTCAGCCCCCTGCACGTGCTGCGCCGCGAAAAGACCGGTGTGCCGGCCGCAGCCTGGGTGACGGCGGCACTGGCGCTGTCGTCGTTCAGCGTCCTGCTGTTCTGGTTTGCCGGCGACCGCCGGCTGGCACTCATCGCGATGGGCGGATTTGCGCTCGCCATGGTCGTGTCGGCGGGCGCCGCGTGGGGCTTCGTGCGCCTGCTGGCGGCCATGCGCCATGCGCGCTTCGTCACCGGCAGTCCGGCGTTGCGCCTGGCCTTTGCCTCGTGGTCGCGTCGGCGCACGGTGACGGTGCTGCAGACGGTGGCGCTGTCGGTCGGTCTGCTGGCGCTGATCCTGCTCACGGTGACGCGCTCGGGCCTGATCGACGGCTGGCGCCAGGCCAGTCCACCGGACGCACCGAACCGCTTCCTGGTCAACATCCAGCCCGACCAGGTCGACGCCGTGCGTGCCCGCCTGGCGCAGGCCGGCGTGCACGCGCCGCAGCTCTATCCGATGGTGCGCGGGCGGCTCATCCGTGTGAACGGCGCCGATGTACGCCCCGAGAGCTACGACGACGACCGCGCGCAGCGCCTGCTCGATCGCGAGTTCAATCTGTCGTGGGGGCGGGATGTGCCCGAACACAACCGGCTCGTCCAGGGCAGCGGATTCACGCCCGGGCAGTCTGAAGTCTCGGTCGAGCAGGGCGTGCTCGATACGCTGAAACTCGCACTCGGCGACGAGCTCGCGTTCGACATCGCCGGCGAGACGGTGACGGCGCGCATCGTCAACGTGCGCCGCGTCGACTGGGATTCGATGAAGGTCAATTTCTTCATGATCCTGTCACCGGCAGCACTCGAAGGCCGCCCGCAGACCTGGATCACCGCGTATCACCAGGCGCCTGGGCCCGATCCGGTCGATGGGCGGCTGGTGCGCGAATTCCCGAACCTGACCGTCTTCGATACCGGCAATATCGTGCGCCAAGTGCAGATGATGCTCGATCAGGTCATCCAGGCGGTGCAGTTCCTCTTCGTGCTGACGCTGGCCGCCGGCGTGACGGTGCTGTGGGGCGCGCTCGCCGGCTCGCGCGACGAGCGGATCCGCGAGGCCGGCCTGATGCGCGCGCTGGGTGCAACGGCGCGGCAACTGGCCAGCGCGCAGCATCTGGAACTGGCGCTCAGCGGTGCGCTGGCCGGGGTGCTGGCGGCGCTGGGCTCGATCGCCATCGGCTGGGCGCTGGCCGACCGGGTATTCGGTTTCCGCTATGAGCCCGACTGGTGGATCGTGCCCGGCGGAGCTGCCGCCGGAGCGCTGCTGGCGCTGGTGGCGGGCTGGATGAGTCTGCGTGTCGTCCTGCGCGCCGCGCCGATGCAGACCTTGCGCAGTCACTGAAAAAGGGAGACCCGGTGCTGGCGATGGAGAACGGAATCCTGCTCTGGGCAGCGATCGGCCTGATGGTCGTTGCCGTGCTTGTGCTGTTCGCGCTGTGGCTGCGTCGCCCGCCGGACATGGCCTCGGAGGTGACCTCACCGATCCTCGAAGCGCTGGCGCAGGCGGATCGCCGCCAGCACGAGGCGCACCGCGAACTGCGTGAGGAGGCGGCCGTGCACGCGCGCGAGAACCGGCAGGAGCTGGCCAGCTCACTGGCGGCGTCGGCCAGCCATCTGACGCAGCAGATGGGCACGATCGCCGCCGTGCAGAACAACCAGATCGATACCTTCGCGCAGCAGCTGGTCAAGCTGACCGAGGCCAACGAACAGCGGCTCGGTGCGCTGCGCGAAAGCAACGAGCAGCGTCTGAACGCCCTGCGCGAGGGCACCGAGACGCGCCTGGAGGCGTTGCGCGAGACGCTCGAGCGCCGCCTGCGCGACCTGCAGGCGGACAACGCGGTCAAGCTCGAGGAGATGCGGCGCACGGTCGACGAGAAACTGCAGGCCACGCTCGAGCAGCGTCTGGGCGCTTCGTTCAAGCAGGTGTCCGACCGGCTCGAACAGGTGCACAAGGGCCTGGGCGAAATGCAGGCGCTGGCCTCCGACGTCGGCGATCTCAAGCGCGTGCTGACCAATGTCAAGACGCGCGGCACCTGGGGCGAGGTCCAGCTGGCGGCGTTGCTCGAGCAGATTCTGGTATCCGACCAGTATGCCGCCAACGTCGCGCCGGTCCCGGGTTCGGCCGACCGGGTCGAATTCGCCATCCGCCTGCCGGGCGCGGACGATGGCGAGCCGGTGTGGCTGCCGATCGATGCCAAGTTTCCGCGTGAGGACTACGACCGGCTCGTGCAGGCGCAGGAGAAGGCCGACGCTCCTGCCGCCGAGCTCGCCGGACGCCAGCTCGAACAGCGTCTGCGGCTCGAGGCGAAGGCGATCCGCAACAAGTACATCGCGCCGCCGGCGACCACCGATTTCGCGCTGCTCTTCCTGCCCACCGAGGGCCTGTACGCCGAAGTCGTGCGCCGTCCGGGGCTGGTCGATGATCTGCAGCGCAGCTGGCGCGTCGTGGTGGCCGGCCCGAGCACGCTGGCGGCGATCCTGTCGAGCCTGCAGATGGGCTTTCGCACGCTCGCCGTCGAGAAGCGCTCGAGCGAGGTCTGGCAACTGCTCGGCGCCGTCAAGACCGAGTTCGGCAAGTTCGGCGACGTGCTGGCGAAGGCGAAGGAGCAGATCGACCGCGCCGGCAATACGCTGGGCGGGGCGGCGGTGCGCACGCGTGCGATCGAGCGCCGGCTGCGCAGCGTGGAATCACTGAGCGAACCGGCGGCGCGGAAGCTGCTCGAGGACGAGTCGTAATTCTCAGTCCGGACGCATCGATGCGCGCAGGAACATCGCCAGCCCGAGCTCGATGTACTCGTCGATCCGGTATTTCTGCGACAACCGCCAGTGCTTGAGCGCCCACGAGTGCGCGAACATGACTGCCTGGTGGGTCAGAAACGAGACGTCGACGTCCTCGGTGAAAACGCCGGTGTCGATGCAGGCGCGGATCGTGTCGGCGATCAGGCGGTTCGATTCGAGCTCCGCCTCCATGATGAGCTTGCGGTGGTCCGGTGGCAGCGAGCGTGTCGATCGGTAGGCGAGCACGGTCGCTTCACGCAGGCGGTCGACGACGCGGCAGTAGGAGCGCACGGCGGTGCAGAAGCGTTCGAGGGGTTCCTCGACGGGCGCCAGTGCAGCCGGAATCTCCCGGCCATAGGCATCGACGACGTCGAGAATGACGAGCAGCAGGATGTCGTCCTTGTCCTCGAAGTACTGGTAGACGAGGCCGGTGCTGATGCCGGCGCGCGCGGCGATCTGCTGCACCGTCGTGCGGTAGTAGCCGTCGCGGGCAAACAGGTCGACGGCAGCGGCGACGATCTGGGCGCGCCGCTGCGCGACCAGTGCCTCGTCGCTGACCCGTGCCTTGACCGGAGACTGCCTGGTCTGCGCGCCCGTCACTCGATGAACCGCAACAGGCCGAGCGTGATGATCGGGAAGGCGATCAGGATGAGCACGCGGATGAAGTCGCTCGCCAGAAAGGGCATGACACCGCGGAACGATTCGATCAGCGGCACGTTCGGTGCCATCGAGTTGATGACGAAGATGTTCATGCCGAACGGTGGCGTGATCAGGCCGGACTCGACGACGATGAGCACGAGGATGCCGAACCAGATCGCCGTATGTTCGGGTGACAAGCCGAAGTCCAGCCCCATCACGATCGGAAAGAGCACCGGGATCGTGATCAGGATCATCGACATCGAGTCCATCACGCAGCCGAGCGCAAGGTAGAAGAGCAGGATCAGAACGAGCACGGTCATCGGCGAGAAGCCGCTGGCCGAGATCGCTGCCGCCGCCTGCGTCGGCATCTGCGTGATGGCCAGGAAGCCGTTGAACAGATCGGCGCCGATCAGGATCAGGAAAATCATTGCCGTCAGGCTGGCGGTGCCGAGCAGACATTCGATCAGGCCCTTCATCCGCATGCCGTTGAAGGCGGCGAGCAGGCCGGTCGATGCCGCGCCGACGGCCGCGCCTTCGGTCGGTGTGAAGAAGCCGCCGTAGATGCCGCCCATGACGACGATGAAGATGATGATGACCGGCATCAGCTCGCTGAGCGTTTTCAGGCGCGTGGCGAACGAGGCCTTCGGGGCAGCCGGCCCGGCGGCGGGGTCGAAGCGCACGACCACGGCGATCGCCAGCATGTAGCCGAGAGCGGCCAGGACGCCGGGAACCATGGCAGCCAGAAAGAGCTTGCCGATCGATTGCTCGGTCAGGATCGCGTAGACGACGAGCACGACGGAGGGCGGGATGAGGATGCCCAGGGTGCCGCCGGCGGCCAGCGAGCCGGTGGCCAGCCGGCCCGAGTAATTGAGCCGCTTCATCTCCGGCAGCGAGACGTGCGCCATCGTCGCGGCGGTGGCCAGCGACGAGCCGCAGATCGAGCCGAAGGCCGCGCAGGCACCGATGCCGGCCATCGCGATGCCGCCGCGGCGATGCCCGAGCCAGGCGGCAGCGGCGTTGAAGATGCCGGTGGACAGCCCGGACCCCGTGGCGAACTGCCCCATCAGGATGAACAGCGGGATGACCGACAGCGAGTAGTTCGCCGCCTGGAAATACGGCGCCGCGTTCATGTAGTTGAGCATCGGTTCGAGCCCCGACACCCAGATGTAGCCGGCTCCGCCCACCAGCAGCAGCGTCAGCCCGACGGGAATGCCGAGCAGCAGAAACAGGACGAGCACGGCGAACATCGTCAGCGATATGGCCATCCCGCTCATGGCAGATCCTTTGCGCGTTTCCGGTTCATGGTCAGGAGAATTTTCTGCCGCCGCGCAGGGTGCGCATCAGGCATACGAGCGTGAGCAGGAGCATCGAGACGACGACCGGCACGAAGATCCACCAGGTCGGGATCAGCAGCATCATCGAGATGTCGTTGAACTCGTACTGGTTCCAGCCGCCCAGCGCGAGCCGCCAGGTCATCAGCGCGGCCACGATGGTGAAGATGGCATCGCTGCTGACCGCGAGGAAACGGCGTAGCGGCGCCGGGAACATGCCGACGAACATGTCGACGGCGACGTTGCCGCCGCGCAGGTGACAGTAGGGCAGCATGGCGAAAACCGCAATTGCCGTGCCCCGTTCGACGAGTTCGAAGTCGCCGACCAGCGGTGAATGGAAAAAGGCGCGGCCGAAAATGCTCAGCACCGACACGATCGTGAAGCCGATCATCACGATGCCACCGGCGATCGCCAGCCAGGTGCACGCCCGCTCGAGCGCCCGCTCGGCGCCGGAGCGGGCGGGTGCCGCATCCTGGATGCGGCTTTCTCCTTCGCTCATGCTTTTTCGTACTTGGCGATCAGTGCCCTGGCTTCCTCGAGAAGCGCGCCGCCGTTCGGGTTCGCCTTGATCCACGCATCAACGACCGGGCGGGTGGTGTCGATCCAGCGCTGCTTTTCATCCGGCGAGAGCGTGGTGATCTGGTGTCCGAGTTCCTTCGCCTGCTCGAGGCCCGGCAGCTCGGCGGTATCCCAGGCCTTGCCGACCTCCTGGATGAAATTGTCACCCGAGTTCTTGTCGATGACTTCCTTCAGGTCGCCCGGCAGGCTTTCGTATTTCTGCTTGTTCATCGCCATCAGGAAGACGTTCGTGTACAGGCCGGTATACGTGTGGAATTTCGTCAGCTCGTTCAGGCGCTGCGGCTTCATCACTTCCCAGGGAACGGTGACGCCGTCGGCCACGCCGCGGGAGAGCGCCTCGTAGGCTTCGGGCAGCGGCATGCCGACCGGCGTCGCACCCATCAGCTTGAGCGCGTCGCCGACCGGCTTGGTCGGCAGGCGCAGCTTCTTGCCCTTGAGGTCTTCCATCTTCGTGACGAGACCGTCCTTCATGTGCACGAGACCGGGGGCGTGGCAGTGCAGCACGATCGGGTGCACGTCCTTGAATTCGTTGCGCAGGTGGATCTTGTAGAAATCCCAGATGGCGCGTGCGGTCGCCTCGGCGGTATCGCCGACGACGAAGGGCAGTTCGAACAGCGCCGCCGTCGGGAAGCGTCCGGGTGTGTATCCGGGCACGGTCCAGATGACGTCGGCCACGCCGGTGCGGCACTGGTCATAAAGCTGCGGCGGCTTGCCGCCGAGCTGCATGGCCGGATAGATCTCGCACTTGATGCGCCCGCCCGAGTCGCGCTCGACGCGCTCGGCCCAGGGCTGGAACAGCATGGTCTGGGCCGGCGCCATCGGCGACAGGAAATGCGACATGCGCAGCTTGATCGGCTCCTGCGCGCGCAGGATCGTCGGCGCCATGCCGCCGACGGCGGCCGTGCCGGCCACTGCCAGAGAGTTTTTCAGAAAGGTTCTTTTTTCCATGTCTACCTCCTGTCGGGAAAAGAAAATCATGCCTTGTCGAATCGTCTGATCGGAATCCGCGCCTCTCGACACAGCCTGTCGTCAGCAGGTGTCGTGTGGATCCCGCTGCCCCGATCCGTTCATCGATCACGGACGGTACTGCATCCGGTCGGAATTGCCGCCTTTGTGCTGCGAACTCCATCCCGTGCAGTCGTCTCTATTTTCGTCAGCTTACCGTTTTCGCGGTGAAAGCTTCATACGTTTTCGCTGCGATCACGAGTTTCTGGATTTCACTGGTGCCCTCATAAATGCGCAATGCGCGTATTTCCCGATACAGCTGCTCGACCGGCGTGCCGCAGACGACGCCGGTGCCGCCGAACAGCTGCACCGCCTGGTCGATGACGGTCTGCGCGGACTCGGTCGCGAACAGCTTGGCCATCGATGCCTCGCGCGTCACGCGCTCGCGCTGCGTGTCCTTCGTCCAGGCGGCGCGATAGATGAGCAGGGCGGCGGCGTCGACTGCCAGCGCCATCTCGGCGATCTTCGCCTGCGTGAGCTGAAAGTCGGCGAGCCGGTGCCCGAACGCTTCGCGTTCCTCTGTGCGCGCCAGCGCTTCGTCGAGCGCGCGCCGGGCCATGCCGAGTGCCGCCGCACCCACGGTCGAGCGAAAGACGTCGAGCGTGCCCATCGCGATGCGAAAGCCGGCGCCGACGCGTTCGATCAGCGCATCGTCACCCACCCGGCAACCGTCGAAGCGCACGCTGCCGAGCGGATGCGGGGCGATGACGTCGATGCGCGCCGACGCGTCCAGCCCGGGCGTGTCGGCGGGAACGATGAAGGCGGCGAGGTTCTTCGCGCCGGCTTCGTCGCCGACCCGCGCGAACACCGTGTAGAAGTCGGCGATGCCGGCGTTGGAGATCCAGGTCTTTTCGCCTTCGATCCGCCAGCCGTTGCCGTCGCGCACGGCACGCGTGCTCATCGCCGCCACGTCCGAACCGGCATGCGGCTCGGACAGGGCGAAGGCCGCGATCGAGCGGCCCCGCGCCACGTCGGGCAGGAATCGTTTTTTCTGCTCGTCCGAACCGGCCAGCGTGATCGGCGCGCTGCCCAGCCCCTGCATGGCAAATGCGAAGTCGGCCAGTGCGTCGTGGCGGGCGAGCGTTTCGCGCGCCAGGCACAGGCCGCGCACGTTCAGCCGATCGTGCCGGCCGCCGAAGGGTGCCGGCACGGTCCACTGCAGCAGACCGGCTTCACCCAGCGACACAACCAGACGCCGGCAGGCGGCGTCGAGTGCATCGTTGTCGCCATCGTGCCCGATACCCAGGCCGGGCAGCCGGTCGGCGGCCCAGGCTTCCAGTGCATCGAAAAGCGCGCGGTGGCCGTCGTCGAGAAACGGCCAGTCGAGAAAAGTGCGGTCTGCCATGTCCTGCCTGTCTGCCTTCGGCTCAGTGGCGTTCGCTCAGTTGTGTCCAACTGGTTGCGTTCGCTCAGTTGTGTTCAACCGGTTGCGTTCAATCAGTTGCCTTCGAACTTCGGCGTCTGCTTGGCGACGAAGGCGTGATAGGCGCGATGGAAGTCCTGCGTCTGCATGCAGATTGCCTGCGCCTGCGCCTCGGCTTCGATGGCTTCTTCCAGGCCCATGTTCCATTCCTGCAGCAGCATCTTCTTGGTCATCGCATGCGCGAAGGTGGGGCCATCGGCCAGCGACTGCGCCATTTCCTTCGCACGCGCGGCCAGGGCATCGGGCTCGACCAGCGAATTGTAGAAACCCCAGCGCTCGGCTTCTTCACCCGGCATCACGCGTCCGGTGAAGAGCAGTTCGGAGGCGCGGCCGTGGCCGACGATGGCCGACAGCAGCGCGCAGGCGCCCATGTCGGCGCCGGCCAGTCCGACCTTGACGAAGAGGAAGGCGACCTTGCTCTTGGGCGTACCGAGGCGGATGTCCGAGCCGCAGGCGAGCATCGTGCCGGCGCCGGCGCAGATGCCGTCGATGGCGCAGACGATCGGCTGCGGCATGTTGCGCATGGCGCGCACGACGTCGCCGGTCATGCGCGTGAAGTCGAGCAGACCGCCCATGTCCATCTTGGTCAGCGGGCCGATGATCTCGTGCACGTCGCCGCCCGAGCAGAAATTGCCGCCGGCACCGGTCAGGACGACGGTCTTGATTTCCGGGACGTAGGCGAGCTTGCGGAACAGATCGCGCATCTCGGCGTAGGACTCGAACGTGAGCGGGTTCTTGCGATCGGGGCGGTTCAGCGTGAGTGTGGCGACCTTGCCCTCGACCTCGAAGAGGAAGTGCTCGGCCTTGATCTCGCTGGCGGGAATCGTGTACATCCGGTGTTCTCCTTGCAATTCTGTGGTTGCGGTGCCTGCGGCGGCGGATTCGCGGCCGCTCGCATCGGTTCGTTCAACTCCGGCGGTGCCGGTGTTGTCAGCGCATTGTGGCGGACCTCTTCAGCCGACCATGCTCAGGCCGCCGCTGACGCTCAGGACCTGGCCGGTGACATAGTCCGAGCGGCTGCTGGCGAAAAAGACGACGGCGTCGGCGATTTCGGACGGCCTGGCAAAGCGCTTCATCGGAATGGCGCGCTGGAAGGCGTCGCGGTGTTTCTCCGGCACGGCCTGCAGCAGCGGCGTGTCGGTCGGCCCCGGGCAGACACAGTTGGCGGTGATCCCGTTACGCGCGGTCTCGCGCGCCAGCCCCTTGGTGAAGGCGATGACGCCGCCCTTGGCGCCGGAGTAGACGGTCTCGCCCATGCTGCCGACGCGGCCGGCATCACTCGAGACGTTGACGATCTTGCCGCTCTTGCGTTCGACCATCTGCGGCAGGAAGGCACGCACGATGCGTACGGTTCCCATGAAGTTCAGTTCGACCACCTTGGTGATGAAAGCATCATCATTTTCGAGAAACGGCTGGATCTTGCCCCAGCCGGCAACGTTCGCGATGATGTCCACGCGGCCGTGTTTTTGCAAGGTCGCATCGCGGAATGCCTGTACCGAGCCGTCGTCGGTGACGTCACAGCGCACATAGTCGGCGCGCCGGCCGGCCTTGCGCAGATTGTCCGCGGCCTGCTCGCCGCGGGTGTCATCGATGTCGCCGAGGACAACGGTGGCGCCGGCCGCGGCCAGGCCCTGCGCCGTGGCCAGTCCGATGCCTGAGGCAGCGCCGGTAATGATGGCGATACGGTCGTCGAGTTTCATGAGGGACTCCGTTTTGGGTAGAGGGTGGGAGATCGGGAGATTGTTATGAGGTTCCAGACCGCGCCGGATCAGCGTGCCAGGAAGGCGGCCACGCGACGGCGCGTTTCGGGATCGGTCATCAGTTGCCGGGTAGCGCTCAGTTCGCGCTCATAGCCCTGATCGCCGGGGCGGGTTGCGAGTTCGATGCATGCCTTGGCTTCGGCCAGTGCGGCCCGCGGCAGTCGGGCGACGCGGGCCACCAGCTCCTGCGCGCGCGCCGGCAGTTCCGCGCGTGGGCAGGCCCAGTGCAGCAGCCCCAGGCGGGCCGCTTCCTGTCCGTCCAGCGTTTCGGCCCCGAGAATCAGGCGCCGGGCCAGGGAGGGGCCAAGCAGGCGCGTGAGCCGCTGCGTGCCGCCCGCTCCCGGTACGAGTCCGAGTTCGACTTCGGGCAGTCCGATGCGTGCTTCGGCGGCGCCGATGCGCAGGTCGCAGGCGAGCGCCAGTTCGAACCCGCCGCCCAGCGCATGTCCGCCCACTTCGGCAATGCTCAGCGCGCCAAGCGACTCGATCCGGGCGAAGACTTCCTGCAGGCGGCGTACGAACACGAGTTGCTGTTCGAGTCCGGCGTCATCGGCGAAGCCGGCACGCATCTCGCTCAGGTTCGCTCCGGCGCAGAAGGCGCGCCCGGTGCTGCGCAGATGCAGGACCGAGATCGTCTCGTCAGCAGCCACCGTTTCGGCCACTGCGGCCAGCGCTTCGAGCAGCGCGCGGCTGAGCGCATTCACCGGCGGTTCGTCGAGTGTTGCACACAGCACGTTGTCCTGGCGCTGCACCTGGATCGGGCCCATCAATATTCCTCTTTGGCGCGCAAAACCGGATGGATCTGCGATTGAATGAATCGTCATTCAATCACGAAAAGCGCTCCTTGAGCAAGATCAAGAATCTCCGGTGTACCGGCCGGATCCGTCGACGCTCCTGAATTTGTGTCCGGTATACAGTCAGAGGAGTGCCGATCAGGACTTCGACAGCGATCCGTGATCTGCTGTATTGCAAAATGATATTTCAGAGTGTGAAATTGCCGCAGTGCAATGCACCAGAGAACATTTTCATCTCTTGCAAAGTAGATTCCGCAATATAAAAAAATACATACAAGATATTGAAAATGCGAAAGAAAACTTTTTGCACAACACCCTGAATTTCCTATATTGCATTGCACCACAAATCGATAAGCTTGGCTTCATATCGGCGAAGGCTCGTCCGGTCGACATCGTGCTCCTTCCTGTGCGCCGTCGGCCGCGTGCGATGCCCTCGTCGAAACAGTTTTCAACTCGTTCAGGAGTGTCTCCATGTCGTCTCGCGAACTCGAAGCGCAGAAGCTGCAAAAGGAATGGTCGGAAAACCCCCGCTGGCGCGGTATTCAGCGCAGCTACACCGCCGAGGATGTCGTCCGTCTGCGCGGATCGGCGCCGGTCGAGTACTCGCTGGCCCGCCGTGGGGCCGAGAAGCTGTGGAAACTGGTCAATGAAGAGCCCTTCGTCAATGCGCTGGGCGCGCTGACCGGCAACCAGGCAATGCAGCAGGTCAAGGCCGGACTGAAAGCCATCTACCTGTCCGGCTGGCAGGTGGCGGGCGACGCCAACCTGGCCGGCGAGATGTATCCGGACCAGTCGCTGTACCCGGCCGATTCCGTGCCGGCCGTGGTTCGTCGCATCAACAATGCGCTCACCCGCGCCGACCAGATCCAGTGGATGGAAGGCGGCAACCCGGGTGACGAGGGCTACGTCGACTTCTTCGCGCCGATCGTGGCCGACGCGGAAGCCGGCTTCGGTGGCGTGCTCAACGCCTTCGAACTGATGAAGGCGATGATCGCCGCCGGCGCCTCCGGGGTTCACTTCGAGGACCAGCTTGCCTCGGCCAAGAAATGCGGCCACATGGGCGGCAAGGTGCTGGTGCCGACGCGCGAGGCCGTCGCCAAGCTGACGGCTGCCCGTCTGGCCGCCGACGTGTGCGGCGTGCCGACGCTCCTGCTGGCCCGTACCGATGCCGAGGCGGCGGATCTCCTGACGTCCGACATCGACGAAACCGACAAGGCGTTCCTGACCGGCGAGCGCACCGTCGAGGGCTTCTTCCGCGTGAAGAACGGCCTCGAGCAGGCGATCTCGCGCGGCCTGGCCTATGCGCCGTACGCCGACCTGATCTGGTGCGAGACCGGCACGCCCGACCTGAACTTCGCTCGTGCGTTTGCCGAGGCGATTCACAAGCAGTTCCCGGGCAAGATGCTCTCGTACAACTGCTCGCCGTCGTTCAACTGGAAGAAGAACCTCGACGAGGCGACGATCGCGAAGTTCCAGCGCGAGCTGGGCGCGATGGGCTACAAGTTCCAGTTCATCACGCTGGCCGGTTTCCACGCCCTGAACTACAGCATGTTCAACCTGGCCTACGGCTATGCGCGCAAACAGATGTCGGCATTCGTCGAGTTGCAGGAAGCCGAGTTCGCCGCCGCCGATCGTGGCTTTACCGCAGTCCGCCACCAGCGTGAAGTCGGTACCGGCTACTTCGATGCCGTGACCACGACCGTCGAGAGCGAAGCCTCCACCGGCGCGCTCAAGGGCTCGACCGAGGACGCCCAGTTCTTCGAGGGCAAGACCCGGGCAGCATGAGAATCAGCCCTTCGGGGCCCGTGTTTGCAACTGTCCTGTCGGGGCCGGCATCTGCCGGCCCTTCTTGCGTCTGCGCCCGGCAGGATGCCGGGTCCGGAACGCGTGGACCACTTGCTGGCGGATGGCGGACGAAACGGTCGGTGAACGGCCGGTCCGGAGCGCCGGCATTGGCGGAGTGATCAACGAAGGTTCTAGTCCGTCGACTCGACCAAGCGTCGAATTTTCCGCGCCGTGGTGCGCGCCTATAACGGTTCCTGTGCAGTTTCGTTTCACGCCCACAGGAGACCGTTCATGTCGACCCGTTCCGCTCCCGCCGCTTTTTCCGCTTCCTTCCCCGCTGGATCCCCCGTCCGTGTTCCGGTGCCGGATACGGCGCTCGCCGGCGCTGCACTGGTCGCCGCGCCGTCTTCCCGCGTCCGCGCCAAAGCGGCAGCCGGCCGCGCGCGCCGCCTGCGTGGACAAGGGATGACCGAGTACATCATCGTCGTCGCCCTGATCGCTGTCGCCGCGATTGGCGTTTACACGCTCTTCGGCCAGACGATCCGCAACCAGACCGCCGGCCTGGCGCTGGAAGTCTCGGGCCAGACGGCGTCGACAGCGATCAGCGCGGCGCAGGCCAATGCCGATACGGCATCGACCAACGCCGACGTGCGCAAGGGGCTGGACAACTACGACGCCGACAACCACTGAGCACGAGGCCACCCGCCACATCGATCCGCCCTTCCTGCCGACAACCCCGGGCATCCGTCATGATTGCCGTGCACGCTTCCCGCCTGCTCCGTGTCCCGGTCCGGCGCGGCCAATGCGGTCAGGCACTGGTGCTGGCACTGGTCGTGCTCTTCGGCGGGCTGCTCGGGCTCTTTTTCCTCTTCAGCACGGGCCAGGTGATCGCTGCCAAGCAGCGTCTGGTCAATGCAGCCGACGCCGCTGCATGGAGTTCGGCGCTGTGGCGGGCGCGTGTGTTCAATTTCCAGGCGTACGCGAATCGCGCCATCGTCGCCCAGGAGGTCGCGGTGGCGCAGGCCGTGACATTGGTCTCCTGGGCGAAATACTTCGAGCAGTTCACGGCCAATGCCAGCGTGCTGGCGACGGCCTGGCCGCCGGCGGCACCGGTGCTCGAGGCAGCCGCCTCGGTCGCGCAAAGTGCGCGCGAACTGACCGAACTCGCCGCCGCGCAGGAAATTCTGGTGCGCGCGGCGCCGTCGACCGGCTACAAGAGCCTGCTTGCGCGCAGCCAGGAAGTGCTGGAGCTGGCAGCCGGATCGTTCGGCCTGGGCGCCGTCGCCAATGAGATCGTGCGTGCCAGCGATCGCCGTTTCTTTGCCTTTGCACTGGGTGACGGCGGCGCCTTTTCCGCATTCAGCCGGCGCTATGAAAGTGACGAGGATCGCGCGCGTCTGCGCGACGTCGTGACCGATTCGCTCGATGGCTTCGTGCGCGGACCGCGCAGTGAGAATCTGCAGTTGCTGCTCCTGCCGTCGTCGTGTTTCGGACGCAGCACCAATGTGGAGCAATGGTTCCGTTCGTGGCGCAAGCGCGGCGGCACCGATCTGGCCCCTGATCTCGAGCGCTGGCAGGCGGTCGATACCGCGTCCATCCACAACTGGCGCCGGAGTGGCCTGCTGCGGCGCAGCTGTCGGCGGCAGGAATGGCTGCCGACCGGGTGGGGCGCGGCCCAGGCCTCCGATGGCAGCTTTGCCGACGAGATCGTCGGTGATCCGGGATCGACGCGGGACAATCCTGGAGCCATGGCGCTGGCCGAAGCCGGCATCACCGGCGCGGGGCACGCCGGCTTCGGACAGTACAGCGGCATCGAACGGGTGCGCGAGCTGAATTACGAAGCACTGGCCGACGATCGCTTCCCGGTATCGCAGGTCGTCATCCTGGCCCGGCAGGAGGCGCGCGACGTGCGCACTGCCAATGCGCTCGATGTCGGAACCGGCCGCCTGCGCCTGTTCGAGGCCTTTGCCGGTCAGCGCCTGTGGGCAATGGCGGTCGGCGAAGCATATTTCCGTCGCCCGCCCGCGGCACCGGCACGCATCGAGTATGCGAGCCTGTACAGCCCGTACTGGCAGGCGCGGCTGGCCGCACCGACCGAGGCGCAGCGCGTCGCTGCCGAAGCCTATGCGTACTGACCGGCATCAACCCGGCCTGGCGCGCCGGAACGGCCGGCGCAGCCGGTGTGGCCAGCAGGGCCGGCGCAGCCAGCGCGGCCAGGCCCTGATCGAGGCACTGGTGGCGGGCCTGGTACTGGTTCCGCTGATGCTGCTGGTGATCCTGCTCGGCAAGGTCCAGTCGATGCAGCAGGCGACGATCGGTGCCGCCCGTGCCCTGGCCTTCGAGTGCACGGTACGCCCGGACGACTGCGCCGATCCGGCGGCGCGCGCCGTGCTCGCCGAAGACGTGCGGAGGCGTCATTTCGGGCGCATCGATCGCGAGATCTTCAGCAATGACGTGCTGGCGGCGGATGCGCCGGCAGCCGAACGTCATCCGCTGTGGACCGACCGCCGTGCCCGCGCGCTGCTCGAGCGGCCGACGGACGTGACGATCTCGGTGCATCGGTCGGCGTTCGATGCCGGGCGCAATACGGCTGTGGGCCGGGCCGCCGGCGATGCGGCAGCCGTGCTGGATCAGCTGGCCGGTCCGGGCCGCTTCGGCCTGTCGCTGGGCGATGGCCTGTTCGTGACCGACGTTGCCGTCGACGTCTCGCCGGGCCAGGCCGGCAATGAAGCGCTGAGCCGCCTGGACTCGCTGCCCCTGCGCCTGCAGGAGCGCACCGCGATTCTCACCGATGCGTGGAACGCCTCCGGCCCGTACGGCAGCGACGAACATACCGTCCAGTCGCGTGTGCAGCGCGGCCAGCGCGTCGATGTGGTCCATGAAACGGCATTCCGCGCAGGCTATCAGCTCACGTTGTGGGCGCTGCGCCTGATGGATCTGGCCGGGCTCGAACCAAAGGCATCTTCCTTTCGCCCGCACGAGACCGATGTGGACCGTGTCCCGGGCGATCGCATCCCGGCCGATCGGGTGGCGCCATGACGGCCGGACCGGCTGCGGCCGTGCTGCTGGCTGCCCTGCCTGTGCTGGCGGTGCCGGCCCAGGTGTACCCGCGCGACTTGCCGGATGCCCGCCTGCCGGGACTCGAGCAGATGCGCGTGGCGATTCCCGAAGGTGCCGTCGGCGAGCACTCCCTGACCGTCTACGAAGTCCGCAGTGTTCTGCCGCCACGGATGGCGCTGAGCGAAGTCGAGCGCCACTGGCGCAGGCTCGGAGCCGATGTCGTCCTGCAGGCGCGCAGCGGCGACTGGCATGTGCTCTCCCAACGTCTCGATGATCGCGCAGGTGTTCGCGACGGCATGGTGGCAGGCGACGAGCCGGGCCGGGCGGATGCGTTGCCGTCCGGCTTCGAAACCCTGCAACTGCGTGCGCGTCCCGGCGGCGGCAGCACCGGTCTGCTCACGCGCTGGTTTCGCCCCGAGAGCGCGCCCGAACGGGACGATGGCGCCGGCTGGCATCCGGATGCGTTGCATGGCCTTCTGCCGGCCGATGCCGACGGATTGCGCCGATTCGCCTCGAACGATCCGGACGGACGCCGCGGGTCGACGCTGGCGGCACATCTGGACCAGGACCTGGATCGGGCCGAAACGCGCATTGACCGGCATCTGCGGCGTCTCGGCTTCCTGCCGATGACGACCGGTGACGATCCCCGCGCGCTGCACTGGCGCGACGATCGTGCGCGTTTCTACCGCGATGGCGTACGCGAACTGCTGGTGACCTTGCACCGGGAGCCGGACGGCACGGGTGTCGTCCTGCATCTGATGGAGAAAGTGCCATGAAAGTCTTTTCGATCGATCGACCGTTGTCTTCGCGGCGGTGGCGGTCGCCGCCCGGAGCGTGCAGACGCACTGGCGGACAGACCGTCGTCGAGTACCTGCTCGTCGTCGCCCTGTTTGCGCTGGCGATCGTCGTTGGTCCGAACAGCCCGCTCGAACGTTTCTTCGACGCCGTCGGCGATCGCTACGAGCGCTTCACGGCAACGATTTCGCTGCCATGAAGCGGTCTGGCATCCATCCCTTGCCGGTCCTTTCGGTCTGGCGCGTTGCGCGCTCCGTCCCGTACGGCCGATCGTCCTGGCGTCTTTTCTGAAAGTCTACCGGCGAGCCTGTTCATGACTACTGTTTTCGCGACCACTGCTTCCCGACGGATCCCCCGATGACTGTCTTTCCCGATGTCCTGCGGCGATTGTCCGCGTTCCTCGCCCGACACCGCTCGGCCCTGTTGCTCGTGGCTGCTGTCGGCTTCGGTGCACTGGCAGTTTTTGGCGTACGCGGCTATCTCGCCGAACGCCTGGCCATGGAAAAGGCGCGTCTGACACCCGCGCAGACGACGATCGACGTGGTCGTGGCGCGCCATGATCTTGGTGCCGGTGTACCGGTCGATGCGACGAACATGGCGATTCGTCCGGTGCCGGTCGATTTCGTTCCGGGCAGCGTCGTGCTGCCCGACGGCTTCGATGCACACGTGGGTGCGCGACTGGCGCAGCCGATGCGCAGCGGCGAGCCATTGCTGAGCACATCCCTGCTCGGGATCGACCGGGGAACGTTTTCGAGCCGGATCCGCCCGGGAATCCGCGCAATGTCGGTACTGGTCGATGAAGTGAATTCGGTGTCCGGCATGTTGCAGCCCGGAGACCGGATCGACCTGCTGTTCACCGTGCGCCCGCCGGAGGTAGCCGGCGGCCGAGCGCAGGAAGTGACGTCGACACTGCTGCAGAATGTCGAAGTGCTGGCAACCGGCCGCCAGGTGCGGGCGGATGCCGGCGGCGCGGCGGCCGGAGCGGGAGGGCCGGGCGGGGCCGACGTCCGGCGCCATTTCACGGCGATCACGGTCGAAGTCTCGCCGCTGCAGGCGCAGCAGCTCATCGTTGCCCAGCGTACCGGCAAGCTGACCGCAATGCTGCGCAACCCGGACGATCTGCAACCCCTGCCGGCACGTGCGATGGATCTGAATGCGCTGCTTGGCATCGAGCCGGCGTCACCCGTGCCGGTGGCGATCCGGCCGCGCGGGCCGGAAATCATCGTTGGCGGGCGAGGCGCACTGGTCGCCAGCCGTCCGTCGGTCATGCCGTCGCCGACAGGCGAGATGGGCGCACGCGCACCGGCCGACGCGCAATATGCCCAGGCCGCGCCCGTCGGGCTTGTGATCGGCGAGCCATCGCCCGCTGCGGCAGTCGACGTCACGCTGCCCTCCGGAGAAAACCCTGGCTGGACCCTGCACAGCTTTGCGCGCGGATCCCTGCCTGCTCCCGACCGTCTGTTCGCCGACAAGCAGATGCGCTCCGTGCAGGGCCTGCCGATCGATGCAGAGGCGCGGCAATGACCGGCCGGGAAGCGTTGTTTCGCCCGGCGTGGCGCAGGATGCGGCCGCGCGTGCCGACGGGGTGGCGTGCGATGACCGTGCTGTGCGCGGCGCGTGTTGCGAGTGTGGCGGTCGCTGCGGTGACCGTCGCTGGTGCGGCCGTCGCCGGTGCGGGTGCGGGCATGGGTGGAAACGCGGGTGCGGACACGCCGGCATCGATATCGGCGCCGGTGACAGCATCGACGACGCCAGGCGCAGGTCCGGCAGCGTCATCAGTCATCGATCTGCATGTCGGCCAGATCCATCTGATTGACAGTGGTCCGCTCAAGCGGGTGGCGATCGGCAACGGTCGCGTCCTCCAGGCGACGGCGCTCGACAGTGGCCAGGTGCTCGTGATTCCGGAGGCACCCGGGCAGAGCACGCTGCATCTGTGGGCGGCCGACGGCACCGAAAGCCGCTACGAAATCCATGTCGTGCCGGCCGATGCCAACCGGCTGCTCGCCGAGATTCGCGCCCTGCTCGGCGCGCACAGCCGCATCGGTGCGCGCGTCGTCGGTGACAAGGTCGTGCTCGAAGGCAGTGAACTGTCCGAGGAGGAAGCGGCCCGGATGCAGGAAATCGAGCGTCGCTATCCGCAGATCGTCAACCTGATCAGCCGGGTCGGCGTCGAGCGCATGATCGAGATGGATGTGCGCATGGTCGAGATCCGCCGCAGCCGCCTGGACGAGATCGGTGTGCGCTGGAGCGCAAGCGCCGCCGGGCCGTCGTTTGCGGTGCTCGGCGACCTGCATCGAAGCCGCGCGTTTCGCAGCGGGGGTGCAGCGGCCGAAGCCGGCTTCGACACCCGCTCGCGCGTGATGCCGTTTGCAACTTCGTTCGGGCTTGCATCCTCGATCGGCTCCGTGATCAACCTGCTCGTGCAGAACGGCGATGCACTGGTACTGGCGCAGCCGCGGCTGTCGTGCCGCAGCGGCGGCTCGGCGCGCTTCGTCGCCGGTGGCGAACTGCCGGTGCCGTTTGCCAGTGGACTGGGAACGGTGTCGGTCGGCTTCAAGGAGTACGGCGTCAAGTTCGAAGTGGAACCGCTGGCGAGCGAGTCGGGCGCGATCGCCGCAAAGATCGCGACCGAGATCTCGGCGATCAATTTCGACGTGCAGGTGCAGGACGTGCCTGGGCTGACCAAGCGGCGTGCCGAAACCGAGGTCAATCTGCGCGAGAACGAGACGCTGGTCATTGCCGGTCTGCTCAGCGAGGACGCGTCGCGCTCGATCGACAAGGTGCCCGGGCTGGGGGAGCTGCCGATTCTCGGTGCGCTGTTCCGCTCGCGCGAATTCCGCAACAACAACACCGAACTCGTCGTCTTCATCACGCCGCGCTTCGTCACGCCGGCCGGAGAAGCGCAACAGGCGGCGCTCGTGCGTAGCGAAGAGCGCGTTGCCGAGGCACGGCGCGATCTGCGGATGGCGGAATGACGGGACGAGCCGGCCGTCACCCGATCGGAACCCGGGGGGCAGGAGCCATGCTGACGTTTTCAATCGAATCGGAAGGCGATGCGCCGCGCACGGTGCGCGTCGCACGGTTTCCCGCGCGCATCGGCCGGCGGCTCGACAGCGCGCTGCAGCTGCCCGGCTGGCGGGTTGCACGCGTGCATGCCGAGATCGTGCGCATCGACGGCGGCGGCTTCAAGCTGATCGATCGTGGCAGCCTCGGCGGTACCTGGGTCAACGGCGAGCGTATCGCCGAATACGCACCGCTGCTCGACGATGACGAGATCGGCATCGGCAGCTATCGCGTGCGGCTGCATGCCGGAGCTTCCCTGGCTGCGCCTGCCGGTGGTGGTGCCGGCATTCATGCCGCTGCGCGGATGGTCGGCTTCGACGGTGTCTCGCCGGAGGTACCCGAACCGGATCATGCGCGGCGTGAGCGGCCTACGGAAGATGCCGCGTCGGGTGGCATGCCGGCCACGGCCGGCGGCGGCGATTCGGGCGCGGGTGGCCTGATCGCTACCGGGCAGGGTGGCGATCCTCATGCCGGACAGGTGCCGGATGAGGCCCGGGGCGAACAGGTCGGCTGGCGTCGTTTGCTGCATCGTCGCCTGCTGGCGGCGATCGATCTGCGCCGGCAGGACATCCGGCAACTGAATGCACGTCAGTTGCACGATCAGATCGAGGCACTGCTGCAGGAACTGACGACGGGCGAACAGGGTCTGCCGGAGACGGTCGATCGCGACCGTCTGATCCGCGAAGTGCTCGATGAGGCGATCGGCCTCGGGCCGCTGGAGCCCTTGCTGCGCGACGAGAGCATCACCGAAATCATGGTCAATGCACCCGACGAGATCTACGTCGAGCGCAACGGGCGCCTGCAGCCGACCGGCGCTTCGTTCACGGGCGAGGATGCAGTGCGTGCCGCCATCGACCGGATCGTCGCGCCGCTGGGTCGGCGCATCGACGAATCCTCGCCGATGGTCGATGCACGCCTGCCCGACGGCTCGCGCGTCAACGCGGTGATCCCGCCGCTGGCGGTGCGTGGCCCGGCGATCACGATCCGGCGCTTCAACCACCGCCTGTTCTCGCCGGACGATCTCGTCGGTGCCGGTTCGCTGTCGCCGGAAATGCTCGCGTTTCTCTCCATCTGCGTGCGTTCGCGGCGCAACGTCGTCGTCTCGGGCGGCACCGGTTCGGGCAAGACGACGCTGCTCAATCTCCTGTCCAACCTGATCGAGCCGGGCGAGCGCGTGGTGACGATCGAGGATGCCGCCGAACTGCGCCTGGCGCATGCGCATCGCGTCATCCTCGAAGCGCGGCCGGCCAACGCCGAGGGACGCGGGCTGGTGAGCATCCGCGATCTGGTGCGCAACGCGCTGCGCATGCGTCCCGATCGCATCGTGGTCGGCGAATGTCGTGGCGGCGAGGCCCTCGACATGCTGCAGGCGATGAATACCGGGCACAGCGGTTCGCTGACGACAGTGCACGCCAACAGCACCCGCGACGTCGTCTCCCGTCTGGAGACGATGGTGCTCATGGCCGACGTCGAGATGCCGGTGGCGGCGATCCGCGAACAGATCACCTCGGCGGTCGACGTCATCGTGCACCAGGCGCGACTGCCGGATGGCCGTCGGCGCATCGTCGAGATCGTCGAGCTGACCGGTCTCGAGGGGTCCCGCGTGCTGATGCAGCCGCTGTTTCGTTTTCTCTCGGGGCGCTTCGAACCCTGCGGCAATGTGCCGCAGTTCTACGAAGCCCTGCACGAGCAGGGTCTGACGCCCGATCGATCGGTTTTTGGGAGGCGCCGGGATGGATAGTGTGTCGTGGAACCCGCTGGTCGTGATGGCCCTGGTCGGCGCCTTCGGTGCCACCGCTGTGCTCTTCGTGCTCTTCGTTCATTTTGGCCGTCGCTACGGGGCACGCCATCGCGAGCGTTTCGAGCGCGGCGTCGGCGCGCGCATGCGCGAAGCCTTCCTGTTCATCGAACCATCGCGTGTCTTTGCCCTGCAGCATGTGCTGACGGCGTCGGCGGCGCTGCTCGCCTGGTGGCTGACGGGCGCCTGGATGACGGTCATCGCCGTGGCCTTTGCCGCCGCGCTGCTGCCACGCTGGCTGCTCGCCCGCCTGCGGCGCCAGCGCATCGAATCGTTCCGGCGCCAGATGCCGGATTCGCTGATGCTCATTGCCGGCGGCCTGCGCTCGGGCAGCAGCCTGTTGCAGGCGATCGGGCAGGCCGCCACGGAACTGCCGGCACCGGCCCGGCACGAGTTCAGCCTGCTGCTGCGCCAGCAGCGTATCGGCGTGTCGCTCGACGAGGCACTGGTCTCGTTCGCCCGGCGCATGCCGGTGGAGGAGAGCGTGCTGTTTGCCTCTGCGCTGCGCATCGGCGCGGCGGCCGGCGGCAGCATGGCGGCGACGCTCGAGTCGCTTGCCGATGCGATGCGGCGAAAGCTCGTCATCGAGGGAAAGATCCAGGCGCTGACGGCACAGGGCCGCCTGCAGGCGCGCGTGATGGGCGCGTTGCCGGCACTGCTGGCAGTGGCGCTCTTTGTCGTCGAACCGGTCGCCATGCGCACGCTGGTGACGACCTGGCAGGGCTGGGCCGTCTGCGCGATCGTCATCGTCCTGCAACTGGCCGGATTCTTCTCGATCCGGCGCATCGTCGCCATCGATGTGTGAGGCCGTGCCATGCCGTCGCCATCGCCATCGCCTTCGCCTTCGCCTTCGCCAGTTCCGTCCGTCGGAACGCGACCGGGCTTCGCGGCCGACCTGCTGCCGGTGGATGCTTCCATGAATGCCTGGATGCTGCTGGCGCTGGGAGCCAGTTTCGTCACCGTTGCCCTGGTTTCATGGGCCTTGATCGGAATGCTTGCGCGGACGCCGGCGACAAGGCCGGCTGCCGCCGACATGCTGCGGCTGCCGTGGTCGTGGCGTGTCTGCCGGCCGCTGCTGCTGCGCGTGGCTCCCGCTCTGAGCGGTTTCATCGGCGTGTCCACGCGCGAGCGGCTGCGCCGTACGCTGGCGCGCGCCGGGTTCGACGGCGCACTCTCGCCGGATCAGTTCGTCGCCGCCCAGGTGCTGCTGGCGACCATGGCGGCAATCTGCATGCTGCTCGTGCTGCCGATGGGCAGCGGCATTTCGCTGCCTGGTTCGGCACTGGCCGCGCTGATCGGTGCAGCGCTGCCACGGATCGCCGTGCGCGAGCGCTGTGCGCTGCGCGAGCGCGCGGTGCTGCGTCAGCTGCCACACGATCTGGACATCGTGACCCTCAGTGTCGAAGCCGGGCTGACGCTGGGTGCGGCGCTGGCGCATGCGGTCTCGCATGGCCCGGCCGGGCCGCTGCGCGACGAGTGGCAGCGGGTACTGCGTGATGTGCATGCCGGCCAGAGTCGGCACGAGGCGCTGCGGGCGATGGCGGCGCGGCTGGCTCTGCCGGCGGTGACCAACGTCGTGGCGACACTGATTGCCGCCGAGCGGCAGGGCGCGAGTCTCGCGCCGATTCTGCGCGCGCAGGCCGAGCAGCGGCGCAACGAGCGCTTTCTGCGTGCCGAGCGCCTGGCGATGCAGGCTCCGGTGAAGATGCTGCTGCCGCTGGTGTTGTTCATTTTTCCCGGCAGCTTCGTCATCGTGTTCTTTCCCGTCGCCCAGCGCCTGTTCGCCGAGGGAGTGCTGTGAACGGGGCGGCGCAGGCCATCGTGATCATCGGCGCGCCGCCACTCGCACCGGTGTCCGGCGGACAGCCCGACATTCGTCTGTCGGCGGCAGCCGGTGAAGGGAAAGCGGGCGTGACCGCTGCCCGCCCGATTGTGCTGCGGGTGCGGCGCGCGCGCCGATGGCCGGAGCGTCTGACCGGGCTGATCGGCAAGCCGGCTCCTGCTGCCGGCACGGGTTTGTGGCTGCAGCCGTGCGCGGCCGTGCATACCTTCGGCGTGCGCGGCGCACTCGATCTGCTGTTCGTCGATCGGCGTGGCCGGATCGTCGGCATTTGCGAGCGCGTGCGTCCCGGCCGGGTGCGCGGCCACTGGCGCGCCGCTGCGGTGCTCGAGTTGCGCGCGGGCGACGTGCGTCGACTCGACATTCGCGGCGGGATGCAGTTGCGGTGGGTGGAGAGTGGGGCAGAGAGCGGGGTGGAAGACGGAACGGATCCTGTCGGGGAGGGTGACCGGACATGAATGCAGGGCAGTGCGGGCAATGTCGTGGCGACGGGCTGATTGCCGGAGACCGTGGGGTTGCATGGGCGGATGCGGGGAGAGAGTTGCCGACCCGGGGAAAGCCGGCACCGCGTGGTGCGTGTGCAGTTGCCGGGCGGGCATGGCTGGCACCGCTGGTGCTCATGGCGTCTCTTGCAGTGGGCGCCTGTGCCGGCGTCAATACCACCGGGTTCCGGGACGGCGTTGACTGGCAGCCCGGCATGGACGTTGATCTGCCGCACACGGGTACGAATGTCGGCATCGGCACCGGTGGGCCTGTGGCGGCGGCGAGCGAAAACCTGACGGCCGACGGGATCGACCGCGAAGCGTCCGGACCGGCGGGGTCGACGACAGCACGCTCCGAAATGCTTGCACAGGCCGAAAAGGCGTATCAGGCGCGGGATTGGGACCTGGCGCTGCGGCTTTTTCTTCAGGCGGTCGACGGGCAGACCGCGGATCCGCATGCGTTTCTGCGCATCGGCAATATCCACCACCGGCACCAGGACTGGGTGTCTGCACTGAATGCCTACAGTCAGGCGGCCCGGAATTCGGCGCCGCAGCCCCGCGCACAGCGCCTGCTGCGCACCAAGGCGCTCTACAACATCGTGCTGGTCGGAATCGAAGTGGCGCAGGCCGGGCTGAACGGGCTGCGCGCCCTCGAGTCATCGGCACATGAAGATCCGGCGGAAGCGCGTGCGCTGGCCGGGGCCATCGAAGCGCTTGCGGCCGAAGCCGGGCGCAGCGCCGCTGCCTTCGGTCCGGAAGAACGGCCGGCTTTCCCGGATGTGCCGGCGGTGCCGCTTTCGCCGGCCTCCGCAGTGTCACCGCCGGTACGCATGGCGGTCGGGTCGCAGCAGTCTTCGCCGCGCGTCGAGTATTTCCGTGGACGGCCGCTGGTGGAAGATCGCCCTCAGCCATGAACGGGCGGGTGATGATCGCAGTGGTGACCGGATTTCGTCGGCGGCATCGGCGCGGATGCCGGTCCAGAGCGCGCCAGCGTGCCAGCGCCCTGGTCGAATCTCTGCTGGCCGCGCCGATCGTGCTGCTGCTCGGTCTGGGTGCCTTGCAGTGGGCGCTGCTGCTGCATGCCCGCAGCGCACTGGAGTACGCGTTGCTCAAGGCCGCTCGCGCCGGCAGCGTCGCGCATGCGCAACCGCAGGCCATCGAGGAGGGGCTGGCACGAGGCCTGCTGGCATTCTGGCAGGGTGGTTCGATGCCCCGTTCGCGCGTCGCCGGCCAGGCAGCGGCACAACTGCGTCTGGCACAAGGCATCAGCGCCGGGTGGATCGATTACCGGCAGCTTGCGCCGACGCAGGAAAGTTTTGCCGACTGGGCCGAGCCGGCGCTCGACGAGGCCGGCTATCCGCTGGCCGGCAGCGAGGAGATTCCGAATGACAATCTGCAGTGGTCGTGGCTGCGCGAGCCGGCCGGAGGCATTGCGGCAATGCGCGGCCGGGAACCGATCGGTGCGCAGTCACAGCAGACACTCAACGACGCCAACCTGCTGAAGCTCGAGCTGCGCTACGGTGTGCCGCTCGCGGTGCCGTTCGTCGGCACGATCGCCGCCTGGATTGCGCGCACCGTGCAGGGCTGCGACGCATCGACACGCAGGCAGCTCGGCCCCGTCGATCTGGGTACCCCGGAAATCCTGGCGCCGCTGTCGTCACCCACGCAGGCCTGGGTCTGTCGCATCCATCAGGCACCGGCGGCGGACGGTCGGTTCGTTCCCCGCTGGCCGGTGCGGGTCAGTACCACGATCCGCATGCAAAGTGCCGCGCGCCGCAGTGCGAAGACACCGTCGGCCGCACAAGCCCCGGTCCGGCTGACGTCCGCCGGCGGTGCCGCCGATCCGTCATCGCTTCCTCTGGCCGTCGAGGCGGAGCCGGCCCCTCCGCCCGCGCCGATCGCCCGGAATGGCGAGGAATCATCCCCGCCGGATATCCGGCTCGGGCAATCGGACGAAGGGAGCCTCGAACCGGCCGATGGGCAATCTTCGGGCGCGGCATTTCCGTTGCAGTCGCCGTCGCTGATCGCGGTGAGCGACACGGGTGCCCCGGCATCGTCGCGACGGATCGGCGCCGGCAGTGACGGCAGCGGACAACGGGATCCCGGCTGGCTCGCCATCGGCGGCGAGCGCACCTTCAGTGTGCCGGGCGCCTGTCAGGACTGAAGTGAAACGCGCGTGGATGATTGCTGCACCCGTTCTCACCTCTCCCGGCACAGCCGGGCAAGACAGTCGACGAGTCTGCGCCAGTGCGCGGGGTCGGACCAGGTGCCGTCTTCCGTGTCGAATTCGAGCAGAGCCGGGCGGCGCTTTCCTCTTCCCTGCAGCATGCGTTGCCACCGGCGATCTTCGGCAATGAGGTTGCGCATCAGGGCGCGCGCGTGCGGATCCTTTGAGGTGACGACATGCAGGCGGGCGGCAAGCGCCTGCAGCGTGGCCGGCAGGGTCAGCCAGTGGCGTTCGTCGGCCGACGCGCCGGTGTCCGGTCGGGCGAGTGCCTGGATGGTCGAGGAGGGCCGGCGTGTCAGCCGCTGCCAGAAGCTGCGCGGCGCGATCGGATCGATCGCGTCGAGGACCGGATCGATGAAGACGAGCGCACGGCAGGGCAGGCCGGCAAAGCGGATCGCCGACAGCGCGGCGGCCAGTGGCAGCGCCGCCGGCCCGCAGGCGATGAAAACAAGCTTCGCGTCGCGATGCAGCGCCTGCAGTTGTCGGGCGGCGGCAACGAGATCGCCTTCGTGGCGCGCATTGTGCGCGGCGACCGGCGCCGTATCGCCGCCGTCGGCCGGGTCGAAGCGCAGCGATGGAATGCCGGCCTGTGCCAGTTCGCGCGCCAGGCGCACATGCAGGCGATCCGGCCCGGTGCGGCTGTGTCCCGGTGCCGGTACGAACACGACGGCCGCTGCTACTTTCCCGTCGCGGCCCGATTGCGCCCGGGCGGTCACGCCGATCAGCGAGCCGGTTACCCCGGCGATCAGCAGGGCTTCTTCGACGCGGTTCGTCGTCCTGTCGTCCCGGTTGTCTTTCTTGCGCACTGCCTGATCCGTCCGGTCTGCTTCGCGGTGTTTCGTCTGGCGGGGCTGCATCGGCTCTCGTCGGGTGCCGTTCGTTCTCAACGCAGTGGATCGAGAAACTCGACCGTGGCATCGAAAAGTGCTTCCGGCAACGCGGTGCCGGCGAACGCCTGCGTTCCGGCAGTGGCTCCGTCAGCCTCGGGTGGGCGTGACACGAGCGGCACCGTCTGCGCCGTGACCAGATGCCCGGCATCGAGCCAGGCTTTCAGCAGCTTGCGCGTCGTGGCGGCGATGCGGCCCGGCGTGTCGGCAGTGTCCGCCGAACCCACGGGTTCCGTTGCGGGTTCTGTTGCATCGCGTTTGCATTTGCGTTCGCGTTCGCATTCGCGTTCGCATTCGCGTTCCCGCTTCGGCGACTTCGCCGGCCCGACTTCCAGGAAGCCGATCACCGGCTGGCGGCCGCCTTCGGCGATCGGCGGCGGTTGCATCGGCAGGCCGGACAGGGCCTCGAGCAGTTGTGGCGAATACCGGGCAACGCCGGCCAGGCTGTCGGCCGCGGCGTCTCCGTCCGCGCAGGGTTGCCACAGCACGATCGCATCGAGCAACTGGTCGAGTGCAAAGGCCAGATCGACGGCCAGCAGTGAACCCGCAGCCATGCTCCACAGGACGGCCGGCCCGGGCGCGCGCTGGCGCGCAAGCAGTGCGTAGCGCAACAGATCGCGGCGCCAGATGGCCAGCGTCGCCTCGTGGCCGTCGCCGGCCGAGTCCCCGCAGCCGTACAGGTCGGGCACGAGGACGATCCAGCCCGATCGTGCGAGCCGCCACGCCTGCGCGCTGATCGCGCGCCGTGTCGCCAGCGCCTCGTCGGCCGGCGACGGGACGCACAGTACGGTACCGCGTGCCGATGTGTTTGCCGGCAGCCACCAGACAGCAAAACGCGCGCCGCGCTCGAAGCCGTCCAGAAAGACCGGCTGGAAGCGTGCGCCGCCGTCGAGCCCGTCGGCCACGCCGACGTCGCGTGTACTGCTCACGGAAATCCACGGTTCCACGGTCATGCATTCTCCTGTCCGGGGCGGCATTGCCGCCCGGGTTCCGGCGGTACCGATGGCCGGCAGCGGCGCCGTTCCGGCGGGACTGTCGACCCGGGCCCGATGGCGCCGTCGGGCGCCCGGCAAACGCCGCACTGGCGGGCACGGTACCATTACCGGCTTTCCCGACAAGTGGAGCTGCACCCGATGCAACTGCGAAAAGCCGTCTTTCCGGTGGCCGGGATGGGCACCCGGTTCCTGCCGGCAACGAAGTCGATTCCGAAGGAAATGCTGCCCATCGTCGATCGGCCGATTATCCAGTATGCCGTCGACGAAGCGATCGAGGCCGGCTGCGACACGCTGATTTTCGTGACCGGGCGCTCCAAGCGCGCGGTCGAGGACTACTTCGACCGGGCGCCCGAACTCGAGGCCGAACTCGAGGCCAAGGGCAAGACGGAAGCGCTCGAACTCGTGCGCAACATCGTGCCGGCGCACGTCAATGTCCTCTTCGTTCGCCAACCGGCGCCGCTCGGACTCGGGCACGCGGTGCTGTGCGCCGCGCCGATGATCGGCGAGGACGAACATTTCGCCGTCCTGCTGCCCGATGACCTGATCGACGGTCATCCCGAAGGCGTGCTCTGCCAGATGGCGCCGCTGGCCGCATCGACCGGCGGCAGCGTCGTCGCCATCGAACAGGTGCCGCGCAAGGACGTCGCCAAGTACGGCATCGTCACGCCCGCGGACGAACAGGGGCCGCGCATGCGGATCACCTCGATCGTCGAAAAGCCGCCGGTCGAGGAAGCGCCTTCGACCTATGCCGTCGTCGGCCGCTACATCCTGCATTCGTCGATCCTGAAAACACTCGTGGATCTGCCGCCGGGGGCCAATGGCGAGATCCAGCTCACCGATGCGCTGTCGCAGCAGATCGACACGCCCGGGCTGCATGGCTACCGCTTCGGCGGCAAGCGCTTCGATTGCGGCAGCAAGCAGGGGTTCCTGACGGCAAACATCTATTTCAGTCTGCGCTGAGGCGGGCGCCGCGCCGTGCCTGAACCACGCCTGATCGTCTATTCGAGTCTGTTCCCGAGCGGGGTCCAGCCGACGGCGGGCATCTTCATTCGCGAGCGCATGTTCCGCGTCGCCCGGCACATTCCGATCGTTGTCGTTTCACCGCAGCCGTGGTCGCCCGTCGACTGGCTCGTGCGCCGTTTCCGCAGCAGTTTCCGGCCCGTTCTGCCGAAGTTCGAGCGGATGGACGGGATCGACGTGCATCGTCCGCGCTGGCTGTCGCTGCCGGGCATCGGCAAGCGCTTCGATGGCTGGTTAATGGCCTTGTGCACGATCCAGCCGGTGCGACGGCTTCAGCGCGTGTTCGGTGCAACGGCGATCGATGCGCATTTTCTCTATCCGGACGGCTGGGCGGCGACCTATATTGCCCGCCGGCTCGGTCTGCCGGCGGTCGTGACGATACGCGGCAGCAAGGACGAGTGGCTGATCGGCACGGAACGCGAGCGGGGACTGCGTCAGGCGCTGGCGCGCGCCGGGCGGGTCTTTGCGGTGTCGCAGGCGCTCGCGCGCGATGTGGCCGGTGCGCTGGGCGTGCCGGCGGGGAAAGTGGCGGTGATCGGCAACGGCGTCGACGCCGTGCGCTTTCAGCCGGTCGATCGTGGCGAAGCCCGGCGCCGGCTGGAGATTCCGCTCGATGCGCCGGTGCTGATCGGCGTAGGCAATCTCGTGCCGGGCAAGGGCTTCCAGCACGTCATCGCACAACTGCCGCGTCTGCGTCGGCGTTATCCGGGCCTCGTCTATCTGATCGTCGGCGCCGGGGCCACGCATGCCGATCTGCGTGCCTCGCTGGAGGCACAGGCTCGTACGCTGGGCGTGCAGCAGGCGGTACGTTTCTGCGGCCGCCAGCCGCAGGAAGAGCTGCGCTGGTTCTATGGTGCCGCTGACGTCTTCGTGCTGGCGACCGAATTCGAAGGCTGGGCGAACGTGTTTCTCGAAGCGATGGCCTGCGGTCTGCCGGTGATCTCGACCCGGGTCGGGGGCAATGCCGAGGTCGTGCAGGAGCCGGCGACGGGCGAACTCGTGCCGTTCGGCGACGGTGACGCGCTGGCCGACGCGATCGAACGTGCACTCGATCGCGACTGGGATCGCGAAGCCATCGTCGCCTATGCGCGCGCCAACGGCTGGGATGCGCGGGTGGAACGGTTGCTGCGTGAATTCCGTGCGCTGGTCGGCGCATCGTCGCCCGCTTCCACTGCGGCGATCCAGCGACCGGCGGATGCGGCGTGAGTGTGATGGCATGAGTGTGGCGACATGAGCATGGCGGCATGACGGGATTCATCCAGTGATGGCCGCCTGGACGCGCGCTGCCCGCTTCGAGTCGTTCACCGGGCATTCCAGCCCCGTGCTGCGCTGGCAGCCGCAGGCCGGCGCACGGGCGCAGGCGGTCTTTTTTCCGCCGTACGGCGACGAGATGAACCAGACGCGCCGGATGTTCCGGTTGACCGCCGAGGCGCTGGCGGCGCACGGCATTGGCGCCTGTCTGTTCGATCTCGAGGGCACCGGCGACAGCACGGCCGATTTCGGGCAGGCCAGTGTCAGTGCCTGGCTGGACGATTGCCGCACGATCGTCGAGCCGCTGGCGCAGCGGAGTGAGCCGCTGGTCTTCATCGGCTGCCGGCTCGGGGCGGCGCTGGCGGTGTGCACGAGCACGATGCTGGCGCGTCCGGTCGCCTCCTTGATCGGCTGGGCACCGCTGTGGAAGGGTGCGCAGCAACTCGGCGGATTGCTGCGTGCGGCGCGGATGGCACGCCTGGCGCGTGCGCAGCAGGCGGAGGGGGCGCCGGGTCCAGCCGGGACCGGTGCGGCGGCGCTCGATCCGAAGGAGTGCTGGGCCGCCGGAAGATCCGCCTGGCTGGCCGGGTATCCGGTGTCCGCGCGCCTGGCCGAAGAGCTGGAGGCGCTGGATGCGAGCGCAGCACCTCGGGCACAGCGGGCCGCTTTGTTCGAGTTGCGTGCGCTCGCGGTGGACGACCCGGCCGATGTCGGCGAAGCGATGAAAACCCGTGTGCGAGCCTGGTCCGAACAGGGTGTGCCGACCGAGGCGACCCTGCTCCAGGCGCCTTCGTTCTGGAATGTCGTCGATCTGGTCGACGTGCCCGAACTCGTCGAGGCGACGGTGCAGGCAGTCATGGCGTCCCTGGATTGCGCAACGGAAAGTGGCGCCGGAGCCGGATCGTGAGGGTCGATGCGACACCGGTTGCGTTCGAGGTGCAGGCCGGGGAGCCGACGCCCGTTCGGATCGAGGAGTTGCTGCTGTCCTTCGGGGACGAAGTGATCGGGGATGCCGGCGGCGGACCGGCGCGTCTGTTGGGCGTTCTGAGCCGTCCGCAGGGATGCGAGCGCCAGCCGGTGGCGGTCGTCATCGTCGTCGGCGGGCCGCAGACGCGGGTCGGTTCGCACCGCCAGTTCGTGCGCATGGCGCGCCGCCTGGCCGCGGCCGGCTTCGTCTGCCTGCGTTTCGACTACACCGGCATGGGGGACAGCCCCGGTCCGATACCGGATTTCGAGGTGGCAGGCCGCGATCTCCGACTGGCCTGCGATGCGGTGCTCGCCGCCGAGCCGGCGTGCCGTTCGGTTGCGCTCTGGGGGTTGTGCGACGGTGCGACGGCGGCGATTTTCCACGCTGTCCGCGACGAGCGGATCACGGCGGTCATCGCTGCCAATCCGTGGGCGCGCAGCGACGCCACGCGTTCGGCGACGATGGTGCACGAGCATTACGGCGCGCGCCTGCGTTCGCCGGCGTTCTGGAAGAAGCTGTTCACCGGGCGCGTCGATGTCGTGACGGCGGCCCGCGAGTTCGCCGGGCATCTGTGGCGCGCCCGTGGCGCGCGCAAGGTGCGGCGGGCGCGGGATCCGGCGGCGAGCGTATCGGCGGCGGAGCAGGGCGAGGGGCTCGATCTGCCCGTGCGCCTTGCTTCGGCAGTGAGGCGTCTCGGGTCGTCGTCCGGGCTGCGGCCCGGGACGCACCCCGGGGCTCAGCCCCGCGCACGGCTGCACCTGCAGCTGAGCGGCCGCGATCTGACAGCGGCCGAGTTCGAACTGGCGATGGAAACGGCGGGCGCTGCGGAACAGGCGGGCAACTCGGTTCTGCGCCTGCCGGCGGCAGATCACACGTTTTCGGATCCTGTCGCGCTGGAAGCGGTGATCGGGGATGTGATCGCGTTCCTGCAGCCGCGCCGGGAGCAGGCGCACGGGTGAACCGGGAAGCGGGCTATGTACCCGACTTCTCCTTCAGCAGGTGCCGGATGTCGGCCACGATCGGCCCGATGTCCTGTCCGTAGCGGATCAGCAGTCGCAACCGGCCGGAAGGATCATAGACATAGCTGTCGGTGGAGTGATCGACGGCGTAGGTGTCCGGCGTTGCGCCGGGCGCTTTCTGGAAAAAGATCATGAAATTCCGCGCGACCGTCGCAGTTGCTTCGGCGTCGCCGCGCAGACCGACGAAATCCGGGTCGAAGGCCGTGACGTATTGCGCGAGCAGCTCCTGGCTGTCGCGCTCCGGGTCGACCGTGACGAAGAGCACTTTCAGGCGATTGCCCAGCGGACCCAGTTGTTCCTTGACGGCCTTGAGCGTACTCAGCGTGCCCGGACAGAAGTCCGGGCAGCTGATGTAGCCGAAGAACACGACGACAACGTCGCCGCGAAAGTCATCGAGCGTGCGCGGCGTGCCGGTATGGTCGGTGAGTGCGAGCGTGGTGCCGTAGCCCGCGCCGGTGATGTCGGTATTCCGGAAGCCATCTTCCGGTGCGCGCTGACAGGCGGACAGAAGGACGAGAGCGGCCACGAGAACGAGTACGAGTGCGAGTGCGGGCAGACCCGAAGTCGTTGCCGTGCGCGCTGGTGCGCCGGCCGGCGTGTCCATGGGTGCGTTCGCCGGCATCGGCCGGGCGGAGCTGCATCGGAAGTCCATTGCCGGGGCACCTCGAATCGACATGAAGGAAGCCGCAGGGTGCCTGCTGCGGTGGCGAGGCCCGAAACATATGTGCGTGCGGGTTTTGCTTAGCGTCTGGCGCTATTAGTTCGGCTCCGGAACGAACGATCGGGAAAATGGGCGCGATCCCGGCTTTCCGGTCCGCCGGATTCGATGGATCAATCGGCGGCCGATTCCGCGAACGCGGCGGGTTTACGCCCCGGTCGGCGCGCGGGAGGCCATCGCCAGAGCCCATCGTCCGTCTTCAGAGAGGAAATGCAGCAATGAAATCGATCCTTGGAGCGGCGGTTGCCGCCGCCGTACTCAGCCTTGGCACCGGGCCGGCTGTGGCCCAGCCAAAACCGGAACTCATCGACGCGCCCTTCAATGCACCGGGCTTCTACGATTTCGAGATCACGTTCGGCGCTGACGGAAAATCCGCGGTCTGGGCATCGAACCGGCCGGGCGGTGAGGGCGGCAACGACATCTACTACGCCGAATACCGGGATGGGGCATGGGGCCCGGCCATCAATCTCGGACCGGTCATCAACACGGCCGCGAACGAGCAGGAACCGTCGCTGTCGGTGGATGGCAATGCGCTCTACTTCACCCGTTACCACGATCCGAAGGATTTTCTCTCCGGTGACCTGTACGTCAGCCAGAAGGTTGACGGCCAGTGGCAGACCGCGCGCAGCTGGAACGAAGTCAAGGGTCTGCCGGCGCTCAACACCCCCGACGGCGAGGAACATTGCCCGATCATCGTGAACAGGGATCTGATTTATTTTTCCACGAACCGCAAGGGCACGCAGGCGAGCGACATCTGGATGGTCGAACGCAAGGACGGGGTCTGGGGCGAACCGCGCAGCATGGGTGCGGCCATCAATTCTCCGCATCGCGACCACCTGCACTGGGGAAATCTGTCGAAAGACGGCAAGAGCATGCTGATCATCTCCGACCGGCCGGATCTCGGATCTTTCGGCGGCTCCGAGCAATGGATCGTCCGCAAGGATGAAGACGGCAACTGGGGCGTGCCCACCAATCTGGGTCCGGTCGTGAATTCTCCGGGCAACGAGATCTGCTGGACGACGCCACCGGGTCAGGATGTCCTGATCGGCGCGAGCGACCGCAATGGCCTGGCGCAAGGGGCACTGTACTCGGTGGCACGCAGTGCCGTACTCACCCTGCAGGGCTTCGATCCGGAAACGACGCCGCCGCTGAACCTGATCGAGGAATAGCGTCTGGCGACGTCGACCCGTCGCGACCTGTGAGGATTCTGCCGATTCGATCGAGACCGGCAGGCCGTACCAATGCCGCCCGGACTCCCGGGCTCCGAGAGGCTCCGGCGCATGATCACGCGGTGATCGGCAGATTCGCGCGGGCAGTCGGTCACGGATTTCCGGATCCGGTTGCCCGCCCCGCGTGGATCGGGGCTACGATTGCCGCCTTGACTCGCGGTGCGTGCGCGCGCGACCCGGATCGCTTCCGTCGCCCGGATTCCCGGGTGCTGCGGCCCGCACCCGACCGCCCAAAGTCTGATCCGGATTTACCTGTGCGACGAATTGCCCTCATCGGTCTGCTGTTCCTGCTTTTTTCCTGCACCCAGGACCTGGGCGGCGCGCAGGGAGATCCGACCAGGGCGGCGCGCATGCCTTCGACGTCGGCAGCGACAACAACGGCGACGACCGCATCGCCGGTCGTGCGGGCGATGGCAGCCGAAGCGGCGCAGCGGGAGTCTCTGCCCGCGAAGCCGGAGGCGGCCGGCATCGTGGCGCGACCGGATGATCGTCAGCAAGCCGCGGCTTCTGCCGTTACCCCGCGTGCAGTCTCGGCGCCGAACGGGGCGACAACGAAGAAGAGCGGTCCGGATCGTGCCGCGGTAGCGCCCAGGACGATCACGGTCGGCCCCGAGGGACAGGTGAAGACGATCGCCGAGGCAGCGAAGCTGGCGCGCGACGGTGATACGGTCGAGGTCCAGGCGGGCGAATACCGTGGTGATGTCGCGCTGTGGCGGCAGAAGCGCCTGACGATCCGGGCCGTCGGCGGCCGGGCTGCGTTGATCGCCGACGGCCGGGCCGTCGAGGGCAAGGGCATCTGGGTGATCCGCAAAGGGGACTTCGAGATCGACGGCTTCGACTTCATCGGGGCGCGCGTGTCGGCGAAGAACGGCGCCGGCATCCGGTTTGAAGGCGGCAACCTGGTCGTGCGCAATTCGCGCTTCATTGCCAATGAAAACGGCATCCTGACGTCGAACGACGGCGTCTCGACCCTGCGCATCGAACATTCTCTGTTCGAGCGCAACGGCCATGGCGACGGCTACAGCCATGGCGTCTATGCCGGGCGGATCGCACGGCTGGAAGTACGCGAGAGCTGGTTCCGCGATGGGCGCGTGGGGCAATTGCTGAAGTCGCGCGCGCGGGACAACATCATCGAGCGCAACCGGCTGGTCGATGAACGGGGCGATTCCAGCTACGAGCTCGAATTCCCGAACGGCGGGCGTGCGCGCGTGGTCGGCAACATCATTGCGCAATCGCCGCGCACGCAGAACCGGGTGATCGTTTCCTTCGGGGTCGAGGGCTACAAGTGGCCCGAAAACGAGCTGGTGATGTCGGGCAACATGGTGGTCGATCTGCGTGCCCAGGGCGGCGTGTTCGTGCGCGTATCACCGGGCGATGCCACGGCCGTCCTGACGGATAACCTGTGGATCGGCAAGGGCGGCTTCGAGCTCAAGGCAGAGACGACGCAGTCCGGCAACCGGCGGGCGACGACGTCGGCGCTGGCCGACCCGGCCGCCGGTGATTATCGGGTGACGCGCCCTGATCTCGCTGCCCTGGCGGCGCAACCGCCGGCGCTGCCGGCCGACTGGGTCGAGCGTTTCGACCCGCCGGCGCCGGCTGCGGCGGACAGTCGCCCGGGTGCGGCAGGCTCTGGTGCTGCGCAGGCCGCCGGGGTGGATGTTACGCAGACCACGGGGTCCGGGACCGCACGAACCACGGGGGCCAGGGCCACAGACTCCGAAGACAACGCGGCCCCGATCGCCGATGCCTCGAAGCCGGCCAGGGCGTCACGTGTGTGGCGTGTCGGCCCGGACGGCGATGTGCCGACGATCACCGCCGCGGCCCGCCGGGCGCGTGATGGCGACACCGTCGAAATCCCGGCGGGAGAATATCGCGGTGAGGTGGCGGTCTGGACGCAGAAACGCCTGACGATCCGCTCGGCCGGCGGGCGCGCAGTGCTGCAGGCCGACGGCCGGCTGGCCGAAGGCAAGGCGATCTGGGTGTTGCGCAACGGTGTGTTCGAGATCGACGGATTCGATTTCGTCGGTGCCCGGTCATCGAGTGGCAACGCTGCCGGCATCCGTTTCGAGCATGGCCGGCTCGTCGTGCGCAATTCGCGCTTTCTCGATAACGAGACCGGCGTGATGACGGGCAATGATCCGCAGGCGCGGTTGTCGATCGAACGCTGCGAGATTTCCGGGCCGCGCGATGGCTCGCGTCCTTACCACAATCTTCGTGTCGGCCGGATCGAACGTTTCGAGTTGCGCAACAGCACGGTGCGTCGTGCCCGGGCCGGCCATCTCGTGCAGACGCGCGCGCGGCACAGCATCATCGTCGACAATCGTCTGGTCGACGGCACCGATGGAAGCGCCAGCTACGAACTGGACATCCCGGACGGGGGCATGGCCACGGTGAACGGCAACCGGATCGAGCAGAGCCCGCACACCGAGAATCTCACCATCGTGTCGTTCGGCAGCGAGCGCTATCACTGGCCGGAGAACGAATTGCGCATGTCGGGGAACACGCTCGTCAATCTCGCGGCGCGCGATGCCGTCTTCGTTCGCGTGGCGTCCGGAGACGCGCGTGTCAGCCTGCAGGACAACACCTGGATCGGCCCCGGGCGCCTGCTGGTGCCGGGATCGGCCGATCAGTCAGGTAACCGGGCGATCGGGCGTTGAGCACCCGTGAAGCGATCGTCCACGTCCGTCCTGGCCGCTCGTGGCCGGATCAGGATGTACCCTGGAGCATCGGCCGTTCAGACCGCGCCGCACTGGCCCTCGATGAACGCCTGCAGCGTTCCGAACGTCTCGAAGACGTCGGCGCTGATCTCGTCGTCGGGAATCACGATGCCGGCGACATCCTCGATGGCCGTGAGAATGCCGACGACCGCCATCGAGTCGAGTTCCGGGATGCTGCCCAGCAACGGCGTCGAATCGTCGAAGTGCGACGGCGGATAGGCCGTGCCCAGTTGCGTGCTGAGGATCGTTCGTAACGTGTCGCGCGACAACATCAATCGGTTCCGTTCCTGGATAGGGGTTGCGCCGGCATTCTAGCGCCCCTTTTCTGGCGTGTCCGTGAGAAAAGCGATGCTGGCCGGCAGACCCGGCCGATACACTGAGGCACGGATGAGGCGGGACTGGCGACTCCATGTCAGGCTGCTGCCCGAACCATGCCATGTACCGCCGGATCCACGACCACAGGGAGCCCATGGAAAGCAACGGTGCCACATCTGCGCGGCCACCCGGCCAGAATCCGGCCGGGCCGGTTCATCTGTCGGCCGTGATCCTCAGTTTCAATTCCCGGCGGCACATCGAGCATTGCGTACGCTCGCTTGCCGACGCGCTCGGACGGATGGCCGGACCCGGCGAAATCCACGTCGTCGAGAACGGCTCGACGGATGGATCAGTAGCGTTGCTGCGCGAACTGGAACGCGAATTCGCCCCGGTGCTGCGCGTCATCTACAACGAGCGCAATCTCGGTACGACCGTGTCGCGCAATCAGGCGCTGCGTCAGGTGCGTGGGCGCCATGTTCTCGTGATGGATTCGGATGCGTGGGTCGAAGCACCGGTTCTCGAGGCACTCATCCGGACACTGGAGAGCAACCCCCGCTGCGGCATCGTTGCGCCGCGACTCGAATATCCGGATGGACGTCATCAGATGTCCACCGATGTCTTTCCGACGCTGTTTCGCAAGCTCCACCGGTTACTGCGCCTGCGCGACCTCGAAGCCCGGAGCGAGCCACCAGCGCAACCATGTACGGTCGACTACGCCATTTCCGCCCTGTGGCTCTTCCGTCGGTCGTTGCTGGACACCGTCGGCCTGCTGGATGAACGGATTTTCTACTCGCCGGAAGATGTCGACTTCTGTCTGCGCGTATGGAAAGCGGGCTATACCGTTGTCTACGATCCGCGGGTAAAGGCCGTTCATGATGCACAGGAATTGTCCCGGGGAGCAAAGCTCAATGGCTTTGCAACCCGCCATGCAAAAGGACTTTTCTATCTGTTCTGGAAGCATCGCTATTGCTTCGGGCTGACGAGGCTGTACCGCGGGTTGCCGGAACGTCGGCAAACCGTGATCGATTGAAACTTCGTCCGTTCCGGCCAGGATCGTTTGTCAGGTTGTCCTGCCGCGCAAACGGAATTTTTTCGCCAGGTCGCTGGCGAATCGGGACCATTGCCTGAAATACAGATGGCGATCTCCGGGGAAATACAGATCCGAGTAGATCCCGGGATTCAGAAAGCGCAGGAACCACCCGAAAATACTGGCCAGTCGGCCGGCGAGGGGAATGTTCTTGTCTCTCCAGCGCGACAGTACATAGGCAACCTCGAAAGGAATGGTATAGCGAACCTGTATCCCCATCGGGAAGCCCGGAGAGGATCGGACCGTGGCTCCGTGGAAAAGATCGACAAGCATTCGTGGAAAATCGATACCGGCATAGAGAGCCACGTGCAATGCGGCCCAGAAACGCGCATTGATTTCGATGAACCAGAAGCGGTCGGAATCCGGGTCCCAGCGGTATTCGAACATGACCACGCCCTCCCAGCCGAGATGCCTGGCCTTGGTGCGGGCGTCTTCCATCATGCGCTGATGCCACCAACTGTCGCGCAGTGAACAATAGCCGCCGGTATGAGGTACTTCGTGCAAACACCGATTCATGAATTCCTGAACGATTTTTCCTTCATGGATCAGGAAATAGGCGCCCGTGCCCTTGCCGGGAACGAAGCCCTGTACCAGCACGCGGGTGTAGCGCCGGCGAAGCTCCTCGATGCGTGCCTGCGCAGCCGAAGCCGTCTGTTCCACGACAACGATGTTTGAATGACCCTGTCGGTCGTCGACGCTGTCGCCCTTGATGAAAACAGGGATTCCAAGCGCTGCCAGTTCCTTCTCCGCAGGAAACGGACTTTCGTCACTGATCAACAGCGTGGGTGGCAGGCAGGCGGCCGTTTCCGGGGTTTCCTGCAGACGGGCGATGACGGCGGCCTTGCTCAGACTGCCGTAGACCAGTTGCGGATCCGGATCGATCGGCAACAGCCGTGTGTAGCGGTCAAAGGCCGGCTGGATGGCCAGCAGGAAACCTTCACTCGGTACGATGCACTGGATATCGTGCGCAGCTATATAGTCGTCCAGCCAGGACAGAAAATCCGCATCGCCATATTCCGGACAACGGACGCCCCGGGTCGCGAAATTCGATTGCAGCCCGAGTGCGTCCGGATTGCTCGAGCAGGCATGCACGGGGTAGCCGGCGCGACCGAGGGAACGGATGACGCCGATCATGCCGATGGCATCGGCGTTGGGCACCAGCACCGGAAGCCGGGAGCGTTCTTCGGGCGTCAGGATCGACGCAGCGTCAGCCATGGCGTTCAATCCCGGAAAAATAGGCGGAGGGCGACAGACGCCCGCGCTGCACGCGACCGAAGCGCACGCGCTCATAGAGAACGTCTACACATTCAAGCCCGCAGCGTGCCGCCGTCGCCCGCGAAATCCGGTTATGCGACTCGATCGCGGTGTAGATCCAGCGCGCTCCCGGTTGGGCGGCTCCGTCGCGGATGCGCCGCATCACGGAGCGACCGTGCAGTCCGGTACCGCGTGCCGCAGGGTGCGTGTAGGCATTGAAAAGCACTGCCGTGTTTTCGGGGTACTCATAATACTGCCGTACATAGGGAAACCAGGAACGGGTCTGGCGTGGTACCAGCCAAGCATAATGTACCAGTACGTCGTGCTGGACGACCGTGTACAGGAACATGCCATCCTGCTCGATGCGCCGCTTCGCTTCCGTCACGAAGGCATCGGGAGTCAGCCAGCGCTCGGTTTGCTCGAAACGGGCAAGATCGTCGATGGCATTGACATTGAACTCGTTGATTTCCCCGATATCGACCCGTTCCGCTTCAATGGCATGCAGCAATAAATAACGGTCGCTGTATAGCCAGCGTACACTGCCGGAATTCAGGATCCGCCGGTATAGTCTCCGGAGAAAAGAGCGAGTCAAGGTTTTTCCGGGAGTTGATGAATATTTCAGCAGGCTCGGAGCGCTTCGATCCGGTGAGCCGGATCAGTGGACGAATCGATAGACCGGTTTCAGCAGCTCGCGGGCGCCAAAATCAGTGCAGATCTGCGCTCCGATGATATCCGGATTCGAATTGGCTTCGATAATGACAATGCCGTGTTCGGAAATGGCAATATCCCAGCCGAGCAGTGGCAATTTCTCGAATCTTGTCGCGGCAAGGCGTACGGTTTCACCGATCCGGTCCCAGTCGGGAAGGACTGTCCCGGATATCTGCCGATTCGTATCCGGATTGCTGTCGTATCGATCCAGAAGTCGCGAGTAATGCATCCGCCGACGACCGTAGGCTGGTCCCAGGCATCCCGTGGCCGGGTCGACGTTGGCAATCAGGTTCCCGGTGGCTCCACTCACGAAATTATCACAGGCATTTTCAGCGCAAGGAATTCGTAGCAGGGCATAGAGAATTTCCACCGCCCCCTTCTCCAGCCAGGTTACGATGCGCAGCGTGCCAAGTGCCTTGGGAACGTCTGCACAACTTCGGGTCCGCGCCGAAATGCCGGCTGAATCATCCGGAATGACGCTGTGACTGGCGATTTCGCTGCAGACAGCCTGTTTTCAGGCCTCATTTGGCCCGTATCCGGACCCTTGCGCGCACGGCAGG
>JACDJC010000172.1_pt1 | contig 84989 bp, 78 predicted proteins | sample 7454191 | NCBI WGS metagenome assembly JACDJC01 (sample SAMN14253291, study PRJNA609438) | sludge metagenome | isolation source: sludge after 25d culture with pyrite and EDTA | collected 2018-12-20 | reverse complement strand
TTGAGGCAGTGCTCGCACAGGCGCGGCAGGTACATCATGAAGGTCTTCTCGAAGGCGCCGTAGATCTCCTTCTGGATGCCGTCGAAATTGCGGTCCTTGGCACGCTTGGCAAACTCGGTGCCGAGGATCTCCTCCCAGTTCGGGCCCCAGTGGATCTTCTGCATGCGCTGGCCGGTGATCTGCGAGCGCGGCCGCGCCGTGGGCTGGTGCTTGAGCTCCGGCGCCTCGTGCAGGTGCTGGTAGTCGAAGTCGAACGGCTCGTAATAGTCGTCGATCTGCGGCAGGTCGGGATTGGCGAAGATCTTGGCCAGCATGCGCCAGCGTCCGCCAGCCTTCGGCACCAGCTTGCCGGCGCGGGTGCGCACCCAGCCGCCGTTCCACTTGTCCTGGTTCTCCCACTCCTTGGGATAGCCGATGCCGGGCTTGGTCTCGACGTTGTTGAACCAGGCGTATTCGACGCCCTCGCGCGAGGTCCACACGTTCTTGCAGGTGATCGAGCAGGTGTGGCAGCCGATGCACTTGTCCAGGTTGAGCACCATCGCGATCTGTGCACGCACTTTCATCACGCAATCTCCTTGGCCGATTTCGGTGCTGCTTCGCCATCCAGCCAGTCGATCGTGTTCATCTTGCGCACGATCACGAACTCGTCGCGGTTGGTGCCGCAGGTGCCGTAGTAGTTGAAACCGTAGGCGAGCTGGGCGTAGCCGCCGATCATGTGGGTAGGCTTGACCACCACCCGCGTCACCGAGTTGTGGATGCCGCCGCGGGTGCCGGTGATCTCCGAGCCGGGGATGTTGATGATGCGTTCCTGGGCGTGGTACATCATCGCCATGCCGGGCATCACGCGCTGGCTGACCACCGCGCGTGCGGTGATCGCACCGTTGACGTTGAACAGCTCGATCCAGTCGTTGTCCTCGACCCCGGCGGCACGCGCATCATCCTCGCTGATCCACACGATCGGACCGCCGCGCGACAGCGTCTGCATGATCAGGTTGTCGCTGTAGGTGCTGTGGATGCCCCATTTCTGGTGCGGCGTGATCCAGTTGAGCACGATCTCCTTGTTGCCATTGCCATTCTTGTCCAGCAGCGGCTTGATGGTCTTGGTGTCGACCGGCGGGCGGTAGCTCATGAAGCCCTCGCCGAACGCCACCATCCACTCGTGGTCCTGGTAGAACTGCTGGCGGCCGGTCAACGTGCGCCACGGAATGCACTCGTGGACATTGGTGTAGCCGGCGTTGTAGCTGACGTGGTCATCCTCCAGCCCCGACCAGATCGGCGAAGAGATGATCTTGCGCGGCTGCGCGACGATGTCGCGGAAGCGGATCGCCTCGTGCTCCTTGCCCTTGGCCAGATGGGTATGGTCGCGCCCGGTGAAGGTGCCGAGCGACTCCCACGCCTTGACGGCAACGTGGCCGTTGGTCTCCGGCGCCAGGTGCAGCACCACTTCGCAGGCGTCGATCGCCGATTCGATCTGCGGCCGGCCCTGGCTGACCCCTTGCTCGAGCACGCTGTGGTTGAGCTTGCCCAGGAACTCGACTTCGTCTTTCGTATCCCAGTTCATGCCCTTGCCGCCGTTGCCGAGCTTGTCCAGCAGCGGCCCCAGCGAGGTGAACTTCTTGTACAGGTTCGGATAGTCGCGCTCGACCACCGAGATCGACGGCATGGTCCTGCCGGGAATCGGTTCGCACTCGCCCTTCTTCCAGTCGCGCACGTCGAACGGCATGGCCAGTTCGCCGGGGGTGTCATGCAGGGTCGGCACCAGCACCACGTCCTGCTCGACGCCGAGCACGCCCGGCGCCATCGCGCTGACCGTGCGTGCGATGCCCTTGAAGATGTCCCAGTCGCTGCGCGATTCCCACGCCGGGTCCACCGCCTTGGACAGCGGATGGATGAACGGATGCATGTCCGAGGTGTTGAGGTCGTTCTTCTCGTACCAGGTCGCGGTGGGCAGCACCACGTCGGAGTACAGCGCGGTGGTGCACATGCGGAAGTCGAGCGTGACCAGCAGGTCGAGCTTGCCCTCCGGGGCCTGGTCGCGCCACTTGATCTCCTCGGGCCTGACCTCGCCCATCTCGCCCAGGTCCTTGCCCTGCAGGCCATGGCGCGTACCCAGCATGTGCCGCAGCATGTACTCGTGGCCCTTGCCGGAGGAACCGAGCAGGTTGGAGCGCCACACGAACATCGCGCGCGGGAAATTCTGCGGCGAGTCGGGATCGGCGAAGGCGAAATCGAGTTCGCCGGACTTGAGCTGGCCGACCACGTAGTCCGCCGGCGTCTGCCCGGACTGCGCCGCCTCGCGCGCCACCTGCAGCGGATTGCGGTCCAGCTGCGGCGCGCACGGCAGCCAGCCCATGCGTACCGCACGCAAGTTGAGATCCGCCAGCGAGCCGGAGTATTTGCCGGCATCGGCCAGCGGCGACAGCAGCTCCTCGACCTTGACCTTCTCGTAGCGCCACTGGTCGGTATTGAAGTAGTAATACGAGGTGCCGTTCATCTGCCGCGGCGGGCGGCACCAGTCCAGCGCGAAGGTCAGCGGGATCCAGCCGGTCTGCGGGCGCAGTTTTTCCTGGCCCACATAATGGGCCCAGCCGCCGCCGGTCTGGCCCACGCAGCCGCACATGATCAGCATGTTGATCAGGCCGCGGTAATTCATGTCATTGTGGAACCAGTGGTTCATCCCGGCGCCGACGATGATCATGCTGCGGCCACGGGTCTTGTCGGCCGTGCGTGCGAACTCGCGCGCGATCTCGATCACTTCGCCGCGCGACACCCCGGTGATCTTCTCCTGCCACGCCGGCGTACCCGGGACGTTGTCGTCGAAGCTGGCGGCGACATTGGCGCCGCCGAAGCCGCGATCCACGCCGTACTGTGCCAGCAGCAGGTCGTATACGGTCGCCACGGCCCATTCCTTGCCGTCGGCAAGCGGCAGTTTGCGCACCGGGATGTTCCGTTCGAGGATGTCGTCGAACTTCGAGGCGGTCCAGTGGTCGTGCTCGACGCCACCGAAGTAGGGAAAGCTCACCGCCTCGATGCCTTCGTTGAAATCCTTCAGGCTCAGCCGCAACCGGGTGGTGCGGCCGTTGCTGTCCTTCTCCTCGATATTCCACTTGCCCTTTTCGCCCCAGCGGAAACCCACGGAGCCGCCCGGCACGGTGATGGCGCCGGTGTTCTCGTCGAACGCCAGCGTCTTCCATTCCGGATTGTTGGTTTCACCGAGGCCGCCGAGGTCGCTGGCCCGCAGGAAGCGCTCCGGCACCAGCCGGCCGTCGGCGCGCCGCTCCAGCCGCACCAGCACCGGCATGTCCGAATACTGGCGGCAGTAGTCGGTGAAATACTGCGAGGGGCGCTCGACGTGGAACTCCTTCAGGATCACGTGGCCGAAGGCAAACGCCAGCGCCGCGTCGGTGCCCTGTTTCGGATGCAGCCAATGGTCGGTGAGCTTGGCCAGCTCGGAGTAGTCCGGGCAGATCGACACGGTCTTGGTGCCGTTGTAGCGCGCCTCGGTGAAGAAGTGGGCGTCCGGTGTGCGCGTCTGCGGCACGTTCGAGCCCCAGGCGATGATGTAGCGGCTGTTGTACCAGTCGGCCGACTCGGGCACGTCGGTCTGCTCGCCCCACACCTGCGGCGAGGACGGCGGCAGGTCGCAGTACCAGTCGTAGAACGACAGGCAGGCGCCGCCGAGCAGGGACAGGTAGCGCGCGCCGGCGGCGTAGGAAATCATCGACATCGCCGGGATCGGCGAGAAGCCGATGACGCGGTCCGGACCATACTGCTTGGTGGTGTACAGGTTCGACGCGGCGATGATCTCGTTGGCCTCGTCCCAGCGCACGCGCGCGAACCCGCCCATGCCGCGCCTGCTCTTGTAGTCGGCCGCCTTGACCGGGTCCTCGACGATACTGGCCCATGCATCGACCGGTGCCATCGACTTGCGCGCCTCGCGCCACATGCGCAGCAGCGCGCCGCGCACCAGCGGGTACTTCAGGCGGTTGGCGCTGTACAGATACCACGAATAGCTGGCGCCGCGCGGGCAGCCGCGCGGTTCGTGGTTGGGCAGGTCCGGGCGCGTGCGCGGGTAGTCGGTCTGCTGGGTCTCCCAGGTCACCAGGCCGTTCTTGACGTAGATTTTCCAGCTGCACGAGCCGGTGCAGTTCACGCCGTGGGTGGAGCGCACGATCTTGTCGTACTGCCAGCGCGCGCGGTAGGCGTTTTCCCAGTCGCGGTCATCGTCGCGGGTGACCCCGTGGCCGTCCGAGAATGGCGTCTTGCTGCGCTTGAAGAATTGCAGTCGGTCAAGGAAGTAGCTCATGCGGAAACCTCTTGGAAATCTTGTTCTGCAAGCGGGAAAAGCCAGCGCATTCCCGGCATGGGCCACTGCCCCGGCGACGCCAGACTAGGTGAGCGGTTTGGCCTGCTTATTGACTTCGATCAATCGCACCATCGGCGACCTTTCCGGTCCGTCGGCAACCGCGCGGCCATGATCGCGACCGCCACATCGGCGCAAGCCCTGCCGTGCGTGCGTTTGCGTGGTGCGGGTGCTTCCGGACAGGAAATCCGCGGTGGCGCGGCTGCGACCTCCTGCCGCAGCAATCTCCCTGGCGGGAGGCACTCCCGGGCGTGCACGGGACCGTACACAGGCCGAACCGGACCGCGGGCCACGGGGGCCTGCGCACTCAGCGTCGGCGCGACCCTGCGCCACGCCGGCGGACGCTGTCACGCACGTCCACCTCGAATGCCAGCTGAAGTGCCACGTCGGTCCCGCCCGGCAGGACAAAGTCCACGCCCTCCCGGCACGGCAGACGCTCGACATAGGCGTCGACAGATGCCGCGGGCAGGGAGAACCTCCAGCTGTCGCCCTCCTTGCCGATGCTTGCCTGCGGCGCGGGAACCAGCTCCACCACAAAGCGCAAGAAGGCGTCGCCCGGCAAGATGCTGGTGCTGACCAGGGAGTGGCCCTCGCGCAGGCGCTGCAATTCGTCCTCGCTCACCCGCAGACGCCACTGCTGGTCGCTGATTTGCAGTTTCATGACGCCACCCCTTGCCATTGTCCGGGCGTATTGCAATTGACCAGGCAGCGTGCCTCGTCCCGGGCAAGCACGAGCTCCGCCCCGCCGAGTGCACCATGCAGCGCGCGCAAGGAGCGGCCCGACTGCGGCTGCCTGGCAAGATCGGCGATCGCATGGCGCGCCCGGGTATCCAGGCGCAGGCACAGCGGCAGGGGATATCCGGCCCAGATCGCGCCGGGCGTTCCGTGGTCGGCCGAAACCGCCGCCGCCAGCCGCTGCAACAGCGATGCGGTCAGCAGCGGCATGTCCACCGGCACCAGCAGGTAGACCCCATCGGCCTGCGTCTGCGCCAGCGTCAGCAGGCCACCCAGCGGGCCGATGCCAGCTTCCCGATCGGGCAGTCCGTCGGGGCCGGGATAAGGTCCGCTGGTCAGCACCCTGACGGCGCCTGCCTGCCGCAGCAGCTCGCGCATGTGCTGCAGCAGCGGCCGGCCCCGCCACGGCAGGCCGGCCTTGTCGGTACCCATCCGCGAGGAGCGACCACCGGCCAGTACGACACCGTGGAACACGGCAGCGGCGCTCAGCCGTGGGCGTGGTCGCGATGCGGCGACCCGGCCACGTGTTCGTCGTCGGTGACACACAGCGAGCAACCCTCGCCCCACTCGCTGCTGCCGTCCAGATAGTGTTCCTGTTTCCAGATCGGGCTGCCGTGCTTGACCGCCTCGACCACCTGGCGACAGGCACCGAATGCCTCCTCGCGATGCGGTGTGCCGACCGCCACGACCATGGCGATGTCGCCCACCTCCAGCCGCCCCTTCGCGTGTGCAATGTAGATGCGAAGGCGCGGTCCGAACTGCATCAGTGCCCGCCGGGCGATCTCCTCGAAGCCGACCAGGGTCAACTGGTCGAACACGTCATAGCTGACGCCGGTGACGGCGCGACCCAGGTTGTGGTCGCGCACCCTGCCGACAAAAAGACCCAGGCCGCCAAAGCCCGGGTCGGACACGAACTCCAGCGCGGCCGCCGGATCGATCCGCTCGTGGGCAACATCCACGATGACACCGCGTAATCCGTCCACGTCAACCTCCGCCGACCGGCGGCAGCACCACGATCCGCTCGCCCTCGGGCAACGGCTCATGATCGCGCAGGATGCACGCTTCGCTGGCAAACGCGGAGCGCTGCAGCAAGCCCTCCTTGAATCCCGTCCAGTGCGTCTGCCCGTGCACCGACAGCGCGCTGCGCAGATCGGCCACCCGCGAACCGGAAGGGACCTCCAGTACGACCGACGCACCGGGTTCGTAGTCCCGGAACGCACCAAACAAGCTGACCTCGATCTTCATGCCACACTCCCGATCATCGGTGGCTGCAGATGCCCCAGCCCGTACACATCGACCAGGCTGCCGGCATCACAACCGTCGGCGTCCTCGGTTGCCACGATCCAGGCATTGGCATCGAGCAACGGCCGGATCCGGAACGACTCCTGTCCCGGCAATACTTTAGCGTACAACTGACCGTCCCCGGCCAGCGACACCCTGCCCTTGAGAAAGCATCGCAACGGGACGCGTTTGTCGAAGCGCTCGCGCAGCGGCAACCGCAAGGGCTGCTCCAGCGGCAGGCCAAGCATGCCGCGCAGCGCGGGTTCCACGAAGAAACGCAGGCCCACCGCGCTGGATGCCGGGTTGCCCGGCAGCCCGAAGCACAGGGTACCACCGGGCAGGCTCGCAAAAAGCAGTGGCTTGCCCGGACGAATCCGCACTTTGTGAAAATGCACTTCGGCACCCAGTCCGCGCAATGCCTCCGGCACGAAGTCGTGGCGTCCCATCGAGACCGCGCCGGTGCTCAACACCACGTCTGCGCCCATACGGCGCGCGTGCTCCACCGCCTGCACGAATGCCGCCGGCTCGTCATCTGTCGTCTGCTGGTACACCAGCTCGGCGCCGGCCAGGGCGATGCGGGCAGCCAGGAAAGGTCCGTTGCTGTTGCGGATCTGTCCCGACTGCAGCGCTTGCGCGGGATCATCCACCAGCTCGCGGCCGGTACAGATCAGCGCCACCCGGGGGCGGCGCATCACCTCCACCTCGGCGACCCCCAGCGCGGCCAGCAGTGCCAGGTGCTGGGCCTGCAGCAGTTCGCCCGCGGCGATCACCTCGGCATCGCGCGGCACGTCCCCGCCGGCGCGACGCACATGCTGCCCGGCCACGACCTCCACCCCCAACCGGACATTCAGCGGGCGACCGCTGGCGTCGTGCCGGGTGATCTCGACCTGTTCCACCGGTACCACCGCATCCATGCCGACCGGCATGCGCGCACCGGTCATGATTTCCCAGGCGCCACCATCGGCCTGCGCCAGGTCGTCGCCGGCAGCCTGCGCTCCCATCACCGCGTATTCGCTCCCGGCCGGCAGCCGCGCGTCGCCGGCGTACAGCGCGAAACCATCCATCGCGGTGTTGTCGAACGGCGGCAGGTCGGCCGGACTGACCACCGGCCGGGCCAAAATCTGTCCGAGCGCCTGCAGCGACGGACAGCGCCGGGTCGCCAGCCGCTGCGACCGCTCGAGAATGATCGCCAGCGCATCGTAGTAGCCGATCAAGGGTGGGCCTCCCCGTCGATCATCGCCAGCGCATGCGCCAGCAACGGTGCCAGGATGTCGATGCCCTGCTGCGCGGCGCGCGGGCTGCCCGGCAGCGCGAACACCAGCATGCGTCCGACCTGCACCACCTCGGCCCGGCTCAGCCAGGCCAGCGGGGTGTGGCGGGCGCTTTCGCTGCGGAACATTTCGGCCAGGCCGGTGATACGCCGGTCGGCGACCTGGATCAAGGCTTCGGGAGTGACATCGCGCGAGCCCAGCCCGGTGCCGCCGGTGCACAGACACAGGCGGACTCCTGCGTCCGCCAGCGCACGCAACCGCGTGGCCAGCGGCTCCATGCCGTCGGGCAGCAGCTCGACCTGGTCCACCCGTGCGCCCAGCGCCTCGAGGCGATCCACCAGCAGCGGACCGGAGCGATCCACGTAAGTGCCGGCATGGGCACGATCGCTGAGGGTGATCACCGCGCACGGCACCTCATCCAGGCGTGCGACGTCGCGCGGCCGGTAATACGCGCATTCCGCCTCGCTCATACCCTCGGGGTGTCGCCACAGCCCACTCTTGCCGCCCTCCTTGAACAGCAGCCGGATGCCGCCGATGCCCAATGCCGGCTCGACCGGCTTGCTGAGGTCGTACAGCGTCAGCACGGCTGCGCTGACCCCGGCCAGCGCTTCCATCTCCACCCCGGTGCGCGCCTCGGTGGCCACCTCGCAGTAGACCCGGATCGCCAGCCGCTCGGCCACCGGTTCGCAACGCACGCGTACCAGTTCCAGCGGCAGCGGATGGCACAACGGCATCAGTGCCGAAGCCTGTTTGGCCCCCTGCAACCCGGCCACTTCGGCCATCACCAGCGCGTCACCCTTGGGCAGACGACGTTCGACGATCAATGGGTAGGCCACCGGGCCGGCCTGCAATTCGCCCACGGCCACGGCCCGGCGGCGGGTCGGCCGCTTGGCGCGGATATCGGCCATGTGGAAAGCGGCCGGGTGGTCCGTGGTAACGGGCATGTTCATCCTCCAATCGAAGCCAGGTGCGGGGTGATTCCGGTCAGGCCCTGGTGAAGCCGCGACCGCCGGCCCTCAGGCCCAAGCGGGTGGCAATGCGTGCGACCAGGGCACCGTGGTGGTCGTCGGACGGCAACGACCGCCGCCGCGGGATGCCCGGGTCACCGGACAGGCGCGGCGGCAGTCGGGTGCTTCGGTCGACGCCAGCCGCAACCAGGGAAAAGAACGCCCGTGATGATCCACCAGAACCCGCATCGCCGCTCCACATCCACTCGAAAACCGGATGGCTCCCGGATACTCCCATCGTGCCACAACTCGCGCCCAAGGTACCCGGGTGCGGAACCGCCCAGCCGGGTGCACACAACCGACGCCAGACTAAACCTGCGAACATGTCCACACAATTGATCGACATCAACCGCGGGTGTGGCACGTTGTCACGACCATGCACACAGGGAGCGGGGCCACGTGGTAATTTCCACCGGACCATCCCACTGGATTGCGTTCGAAGAGCGATGACTCTGGCCAACTTTCAAGATTTGCTGGACGCCAGTCGCCAGCAGCCGCAGCCGCAGCGATTGCTGTTCACCTTTGTCCGGATCGAGTTGCCGGAGGCGGCCACCGAGGCCCAGCGCGCGCGCGCGCAGGCGGGCGAAGGCGGCAACCTCGCGCCCAGCATGTGCGTGGACAAGGCGCCGGAGGAGGTCGCCAGCTTTGCCGCCCTGGTGGAGGAATCGGAAACCGCCGGCCTGCCCTGGGACATCGTGTTTGTCGCCAGCCTGTCCGGTCGTGCCGGCGTCGCGCCGTCCACGGACGAGGCCGCGCAGCCGCTGCGCTTCATGGTCAATGCGATCAACGAGGGGCGTGTGGCCGAGTTCGCCGCATTCGACCGCGAAGGGAACGTGCTGCAGTTCTACTGATGCCCCGACCGGGCGTACCCGACGGCTGCTCATCCCGCTGCCCCGGGGGCGTACGCACGGGTCGGTGCCACGACAGGCGTACATCCCATAAACTGCCCACATGAGAGCTCCCCTGAACTGCAACTCCTGGCTGGCCCAGTTGCGCCGGATCGTGCCCGAGCTGTCTCCCGCCGAAGCCCTGGCACGCCAGGTCGATGGCGCCTTGCTGATCGATATTCGCGACGATGCCGAACGCGCTGCCGGTACGGCGGCCAACGCGCTTGGACTTTCCCGCGGTTTCCTCGAACTGCGCATCGAGCAGTTGCAGGCCGACCGCGACCATCCGATCGTGCTGCTGTGCGGCCAGGGGCAGCGCTCGCTGCTCGCCGCCGAGTCCTTGCAGCGCCTGGGCTACCGCCAGGTGAGTTCGATCGCTGGCGGGTTTGACCGCTGGAAGGCCGAAGGTCTCCCGGTCACGACCAGCACGCTCGACACGGACGCCACCGAACGCTACATGCGCCAATTGCGACTTCCGCAGGTGGGCGAGAAAGGGCAGGCCGCACTGGCCGCCGCCAGCGTGGCGATACTCGGCGCCGGCGGGCTCGGCGCACCGGCGGCGCTGTATCTGGCCGCCGCCGGAGTCGGCCGGCTGACCCTGATCGACGACGACAAGGTCGAACGCTCCAACCTGCACCGGCAGGTCATCCACGCCGATGCGCGCGTCGGCATGTCCAAGACCGAATCGGCACGGATCGCACTGCACGCGCTCAATCCGCGCGTCCGCATCCAGATGCACACCGAACGCCTCGATGCCGGCAATGCGGAACGCCTGCTGACCGGCCATGACCTGATCATCGACGGGGCGGACAACTTCCCCACCCGCTACCTGCTGGCGGCCGCCTCGCGGCGCTTGAGGATCCCGATGATCTACGGCGCTGTCGAGCGCTTCAGCGGACAGCTCAGCGTGTTTGACCCGCGGCGCGAGGATTCACCGTGCTACCGCTGCCTGTTTCCCGCCGCCCCGGCCGCCGCCGACGCGCCCAATTGCAGCGAAGCGGGCGTGCTTGGCGTGCTGCCCGGCATGGTCGGCCTCTTGCAGGCCACCGAGGCGCTGAAGCTGATACTCGGCCTGGGCGAACCCTTGATCGGCCAGCTGTTGAGCTTCGACGCGCTGGACATGCGTTTCCACAAGACCCGGTTGTCGCGCGATCCGGCTTGCCCGGGGTGTGCTGCCAACCCCTGAAGCACATCCACGCAGGCGCCGACGGACGATCCCGTACGCCTGCGCAATCCTGCTCGGCGCGCCTTGGGAAATGCCGCTTGCCGCGCCGACGATGCAGTGCATTCCCTGCACCACCAAACCGTTCTTGCCGCACCTGAATCCGCCGCCGGATCACCGCGACAATTCGCGCAGGCCGGCCAGATGATCATTTGACCTGCATCAAAGTCTACGACTCCGGCGTCACCGAGCATGCGCGCACCTTTCAGGAGATGCGCAATGAGTAGTACCCGTAAACTCTGGCTGGGACTGGCGACCTTGCTGGTCGCGTCCTTTGGCGTGCTGCTGTGGATCGGCAGCGTCGTCCACCAGCAGGCCCCGCCATTACCCACCGCCGTCGTCACCAGCGACGGCCAGACGCTGTACACCAAGGCGGACATGGAAACGGGCCGACAGGTCTGGCAAAGCGTCGGCGGCCAGCAGCTGGGTTCGATCTGGGGCCACGGAGCATTGCTGGCACCAGACTGGAGCGCAGACTGGCTGCACCGCGAAAGCCTGGCCATGCTGGACCTGCTCGCGCGCGACGAAGGGCTGGGCCCGTACGAGTCGCTCGATGCGCAACAGCAAGCAGCGCTGAAGGCGCGGATCCTGTCCGAGCTGCGCGACAACACCTACGACCCGGCCACCGGCACCATCACCGTGTCGAACTTGCGCGGCCACGCGATGGAAGCGGTCGCCTCGCACTACATCAGCCTGTTCGGCAACGATCCGGCCACGCATGCGCTGCGCGAAACCTATGCCATGCGCGAGAACACCGTGGCCGACAAGGACCATCGCCGTGCGGTGACCGCGTTCTTCTGGTGGACCAGCTGGGCCGCAGCCACGCAACGCCCGGACGAGGCGATGAGCTACACCCAGAACTGGCCCTACGAGCCGCTGGCCGGCAACGCACCGACCTCGACCAACTTCATGTGGTCGATCTTCAGCGTCCTGTTCATGATCTTCGGCATCGGCCTGCTCGGCTGGCATCACGCCCACCAGGTAAACCATGAACCGCTGCCGCCGATTCCCGCACGCGACCCGCTGACCGAGTTCAAGGCCACGCCTTCGATGAAGGCCACCGGCAAGTACTTCTGGACCGTATTGGGCCTGTTCCTGGCGCAGATCCTGCTGGGTGCCACCACGGCGCACTACCAGGTGGAAGGCCAGGAAGCCTACGGTTTCGCGATCGCCAACTATCTTCCGTACAGCCTCACCCGCACCTGGCATACCGAACTGGCGGTGCTGTGGATCGCCACCGCGTGGCTGGCCACCGGCTTGTACATCGCGCCGCTGATCTCCGGGCATGAACCAAGATACCAGCGCCTGGGCGTGAACTTCCTGTGGGTGTGCCTGCTGCTCATCGTGGTCGGCTCGTTCGCCGGCCAGTGGCTCGCGGTGATGGACAAGATGGGCCTGGAGTTCAACTTCTGGTTCGGCCACCAGGGTTGGGAATACACCGACCTGGGTCGCTTCTGGCAGATCTTCCTGTTCATCGGACTGATGTTGTGGCTGTTCCTGGTTGGCCGGGCGCTGTGGCCGGCGATGAGCCGCAACAAGGAAGGCGCCTCGATCGTGGGCCTGCTGTTCCTGTCCACCGTGGCCATCGGCCTGCTCTACGGCGCCGGCCTGATGTGGGGTGAGCACACGCATATCGCGATGGTCGAATACTGGCGCTGGTGGGTGGTGCACCTGTGGGTGGAAGGCTTCTTCGAAGTGTTCGCCACGGCGGTGATCAGCTACCTGTTCGTCCGCCTCGGCCTGTTGCGCGTGACCTCCGCCACCGTCAATGTGTTGTTCGCCACCATCGTGTTCATGGCCGGCGGCGTGTTGGGCACCTTGCACCATCTGTATTTCAGCGGCACCACCACGGCGGTGATCGCGCTGGGCGCCAGCTTCTCGGCGCTGGAAGTGGTGCCGCTGGCCCTGATCGGGATGGAAGCCTACGACACCTGGAAGAAGCAGCATGCCGCGCCGTGGATGGCCCGCTACCGCTGGCCGATCATGTTCTTCGTGGCCGTGAGCTTCTGGAACCTGGTCGGTGCCGGCCTGCTCGGCTTCCTGGTCAACACGCCGATCGCGCTGTATTACATGCAAGGCCTGAACCTCACCGCCACGCACGGCCACACTGCCCTGTTCGGCGTATACGGCATGCTCGGCCTGGGGCTGATGCTGTTCTGCCTGCGTGGCATCAAACCGGAGGCGGAATGGCGCGACAGCTGGCTGCGCAGCGCATTCTGGCTGCTCAATATCGGCCTGTCGCTGATGGCCGTGCTGACCCTGTTGCCACTGGGCATCCTGCAATTGAAGGCGGTACTCGACCACGGTTACTGGTTCGCCCGCTCGGCCGAGTTCATGGATCAGCCGATCGTGCACATGCTGGTGTGGATGCGCGTGCCCGGCGACACTTTGTTCGCGATCGGTGCGCTGGTGATCACGGCGTTCGTGGCTTCGCTGTGGTTGCCGCTCCGGCGGCGCCACGCCGCCTGCGACACGCTGCCGCAGGCGGCCCCGGAAAGGGCCTGACTTTCCTGCGGGATGATACACATCAGGGCACGCCGGATGGCGTACCCTGATCATCCGGGCTTGCGGCGACGGCACCCGCCGTGTCGCCCAACCCCAGCATCGCGCGAACCGTACGTTCGCCTCACCAACCGGGTGTCGACATGATCGAGTTCTATCCACAGATCAAATGGGTGCATGTCGCCTGCGTGCTGGCCAGCGGCCTGCTGTTCGCCCTGCGTGGCCTGGCCATGCAGGTCGGATACACCGGCATCGCGCAACACACGCCGGTGCGCCTGCTCAGCTACGCGATCGACACCACCTTGCTCACCGCCGCGCTGATGCTGTTGGGCATTCTGCCCGGCGCGATGTTCGCCAACGGCTGGCTGACCCTCAAGCTGCTGTTGCTGGTAGCCTATGTGGTGCTGGCGATGCTGGCCATGAAACGCGTGCGCACGCCGCGGGCCCGACTGGGCTTCTATGTGGCCGCCGTGGTGACCTATCTGTACATGCTGGGCGTGGCCCGCATGCATCACCCGCTGGGCTGGCTGTACGGATGGACGGCATGACTGCGGCACAACCATTTCCCGTGATCGAACCACGCGACCACACCCTGGATGCCTGCTTCCTGGGCCCCTACGGTGAAAACGACGGGTTGCTGGAAAAGCTGCTGGTCGAGTTCCTGCGTGACCATGTGTACTGGCGGCGCAACTTCCATCCGGAAGATCCGCCGGCGATCGGCACCGCTTCCGCGCATCATCCGGACTACCTGGCCTTCGAATCGCGCATGCGGCGCGAACTGCACCAGCTTTCCGCCGCGCTGAAGAAATCGGTGCCGTTCCACAGTCCGCGCTACATCGGCCACATGGCGTCCGATTTGCTGCTGCCCGGGCTGGCCGCGCAGATCCTCACCCTGCCCTACAACCCCAACAATGTCAGTGAGGACGCCGCACCGGTCACGGTCGACCTGGAGGTGCAGGTCGGGCTGCAGCTGGCGCGCATGCTGGGCTATCCGCACGACCCGGCACAGGATGCCTGCGCGTTCGGCCACCTCACCTCCGGCGGCACCCTGGCCAACTACCAGGCGTTGCGGCTGGCGCTGGCGCTGAAGGCTTTCCCGGTGGCCGTGCGCGCGGCGCAGGTGCCCGATCTCGACTTGCCGCCGGACGACTGGAGCGCGTTCAACCTGGCGCCGGCCGACGGCATCGCCCTGCTGGCGTCCTGGCAAGCCTGGCTGGCTGCGCAACCAGCGGCCGAACGCAGCCGCTGGCTGCAGCGGGTCGAGCGTGAGCGGATCGAGCAGCGCGGCCTGGCCGACTTTTTCGCCGCGCACCCGACGCTGAAGGTGCCGCTGGTGCTGGCACCGATCACCGCCCACTACTCGTGGAGCAAGGGACTGAAACTGCTCGGCCTGGGCCGCAATCAGCTGGAACTGCTGCCCACCGAGGGCATGCGACTGGAGCCCACCGCGCTGCACGAGAGGCTAGAACGCTGCGCGCGCGAGCAACAAGGCGTGCTGATGTGCGTGGCCGTGCTCGGTGGTACCGAGTACGGCACCATCGACCCGATCGATGCCGTGCTCGCCGCGCGCCACGACTCACGCCGGCGCGGGCTGGATTTTGCCGTGCACGTGGATGCCGCCTGGGGCGGCTACCTGGCCACGCTGTTCCGCAACGAGGATGGCTCGCTGCGTTCGCGCGAGGAGGTGGCGGTCGACTACATGCAGTTTCCCACCCCGGCCGTGCACGCTGCGTTTGCCGCACTGGGCGACACCGATTCGGTCACCGTCGATCCGCACAAGCTCGGCTACCTGCCGTACGGCAGCGGCGCTTTCATCTGTCGCGACCATCGCGCGATGGCCCTGCTGGCCGAGCGCGCCGACTACGTGTTCCATGGCGGCACGCCAAAGGACTATCTGGTGCGCTACCGCAGCCTGGGCCAGTTCATCCCGGAAGGCTCCAAGTCCGGTGCCGCCGCGGCGGCGGTCTACGTCACCCACAAGGTGCTGCCGCTCGATCATGCTCATTTCGGCCGTTTGCCGCGGGCCACGGTACGCGCGGCCGAATTCTTCCACGCCCGGGCGCAGCGCTTCGCCCTGGAGCTGGTCGATTGCGTGCAGGCGCTGGTGCCGTTCGCGCCGGACAGCAACCTGGTCTGCCTGGCGCTGAACCCACGCGGCAATGCCTCGGTGGCGGTAGCCAACGCCTTCGCGCGCAAGTTGCACGACACCTTGCGCAGCGACCCGCACCAGCCGTTGCAGACGAAGGAGTTCTTCGGTTCGGTGACGACACTGCGCCCGGACATGCTCGGCCCCGAACAGACCACGCGCATCTTCGGCGCGCTGGGCCTGGACACCGGCAACCTCGATCCGGAGGAGGATCGCCTGATGATCCTGCGCCACACCTTGATGAACCCGTTCCTGATCGACCACGAGAACGGCATCAACTACATCGACCGCTACTTCGAATTCCTTGGCCGACGGGTGCACGCCCTGCTTGACACCACCGGCGCCACGCCATGAATCCGGCGCCGCCGGCGGCCGACATCGCGCACCCGCCGGTGCCTCACCGCGATCGGCCCATGCATTTCGCGGTGCTCGGCTACGGCCGGTTCGGCGAGGCATTCACCAGCTTGCTGGTGCAGGGCGGTCACGACGTGCGGGTGCACGATCCGTACGCCCGGGTTCCACCTGCACTGGCGGCACCGAGCCTGCATGCCGCACTCGACGGCGCATCATGGGTGGTGCTGGCGATGCCGGTGCCGCACATGCGCGAGGCCCTGCACCAGGCGCGCCCGCTGCTGCATGCCGGGCAGATCGTGTTCGACGTGGGCAGCGTCAAGCTGCACCCGTGCGAGGCGATGGCGGAACTGCTGGGCAGCGCGATCCCGCACGTTGGCACGCATCCGCTGTTCGGCCCGCTCAGCCTGGCCCGTGGCGAACAACCGCGGCGCACGGTGATCTGTGCCGCCGCGGACCATCCGCAAGCGGCCGCGCGCACGCGCACCCTGTTCGCCGACCTCGGCTGCGAGGTGATCGACCAGGACCCCGAGAGCCACGACCGCGCCATGGCCCGCACCCATGTGCTGGCGTTTTTCATCGCCAAGGGGCTGATCGACATCGGCGTGGACGACGGCATGCCGATGGCACCGCCTTCGTTCCAGGGCATGAAGCACATGCTGGCGGCCGTGCGCGGTGACGCCGGCCATCTGTTCGGCGCGATCCAGCGGGAGAATCCGTTCGCCGCCGAAGCCCGCGAGCAATTGCTGGCCGAACTGGAGCGCATCCATCGACAACTGCTGGCCGATGCGGACGACCCGATGGCGATCGCGATGCGGCCCGGGCCCGGCTGATCTGGGTGGCCCGGCCCGCGGACGCGACCCCGTCGATCCGTGTCGCCATCGCAGGCTCGCGCGAGCATCGGCCGGGCCTGATGGGTCGGCGGCCTGGCAGCCTGTCGGAGTTGGGAAGAACCGACTGCTAGCGGCGCTTTGCTGCGCTGCCGGCGGATGGCTGACCGTCGGCCGGCGGCAAGGCCACGTGCTCGCGCCGGCGGTCGTCATCGTCGCCCTTCAGGTTCTGCTTGAACCCGCGGATGGCCGCGCCAAGATCCGGTCCAAGCCTGCGCAACTTGCCCGTGCCGAAAAGCAGCACGACCACGACCGCCAGGATCAGTAGATGCCAAATGCTCACAGGTGCTCCTTGTGTCACTTCGGGCGGAGGAAATTCACGAAGGGATGCCCACTGCCATCGCGGGCCGGTAACGTCGGCGAAGCAGCGGCCGTTCGGCGTAATACTACTGCCTCGACGCCAGGCCCGGGCTCGGCGCCCCAGGTCAGTGCGCGGTGCCGTCGAGCAGAGTGTGTCGATGCCGTTGCTGCCCCGGGTTGAAGCCATGAGGTGTCGAGTGGGCCCCGCGCAGGAGCTCGGGGTGTCCATCCTGTGTTGCCGGCGACGCATCGCCGGCATGAGGACCCTTGACGCAGCTCTTGGCCAGCGCAAATACCGGCGAGCCTTCGGTCGGGCAGCGGTAGCCCAGCAGCGAGGTCAACTCGGGAGTCACCGCGGAGAAGCCCAGTACTTCGCCGCCATGCGTGCGGACGAAGGCCTCGGCCTCGTGGCGCTCGGCAAACGACGCGAACGTCGGTCCCATCAGGCCGCTCAATGGCTGCCAGGTCACGTACCAGGCAGTGCGCGCGTCGACAAACGTCCACGCCTCGTTGGAGGGATGCTGCCAATTGATCCGGGCGCTGTCCTGCACCAGCAATTGCTGCAACCTCGCCTTGTTTTCCGGATCCAGCACGTAGGCGAAAAAATCGCGGGTCGAGCCGAATTTCAGGGGCGCATCATAGCCCCGGACCCAGGCCTCGGCGCGCGGGCCCGGACCGGCATCGATGTACATGCCGCAGACCGCGCAGACATCGCCTTTGCGGATGTCGCTCGCCGCCTGCGGCGGCGGCGCCTGGCTGCTGCCACAGGCGGTGAGCCAGAGGGCGACCAGGGCCAGCAGCAACGATGCCAGGGCACGGAACCGGGCATCTTCGCGGAACCGATGTGCAGTGTGCATGTTCATACTTCCTTCCGACGGAACAGAAACTGGGCCAGTGCAAACGGCACGACGACCCAGAGCAGCAAGGCCAGGTAAAGCATCCAGGGGCGATAGACGTGGGTCGCGGTCATCCCCATGAACAGCTCGTTGCCGCTGCCTGATCCCAGCGTGGTCAGGTTGACCAGCCGGAACACGTCGATCGGGTTGAGGTAGAGCAGGCGCGGAAAGAGCGACTGTTCCCATGGGCTGCCGCCACTGAGGACAAGGACGGCGAGCAGGCACAGATCGAAAATGATCACCGTGACCAACCAGGTCACCAGCGCCAGGCCCGCCGCGCGCGCCTTGTCGACCGTGGTTACGCTGATTACGCCGGCCAGCGCGACAAAGCTTGCTCCGAGCATCGAGGCACTCAGCACGAAATTCCCGATGTGGAGCCATGCCCCGGCGGTGCGTGCCTCCGGCTGCATGATCTGGATGATCACCACCGCGGCGCCAAAGCCCACCAGGGTGGCGGTGGCCAGCGCGGCGCAGTGGCCCAGGAACTTGCCGGCGACCAGTTCGGTCCGCGAGATCGGATAGCTGAGCACCAGCAGCAAGGTGCCGTTGTCGTGTTCACCCACCACCATGTCGTAGGCGATCAACAGGCCGATCAATGGGACCACGAAGGCGGCCAGCGTGGTCAGGCTGGCCAGGGTCGCATCGAACGAGGTAAAGCCGACCTTACCGGCCGCGGCGCCGCCGAAGTACGAAATGCCCAACGCCAGCACCGCGAACAACACGGCCACCGCGATGGTCCAGCGATTGCGAAAATCGTCGCGGAACTCCTTCCTGGCGATGATGGCGATACGACTCATGCGGTCTGCTCCACTTCGCGTTTGGTACCGGCGCCGAGATAGTCATACAGGCGCGCAAGCGAGGCTTCCCGGACCACGATGTCCTCGATCGCGGGGTTGGCCGCAAGCCGTTGCAGCAGGGCCAACTTGCCGCCTTCGGCGATCCGGATCTCGAACCGGCCATTGTGCCTCGGCGCGTGCGCCAGCCCGAGCGCATCCAGGTCCCGCGCGAACGCGGCGGGATCGGCAGCTTGCTTGAGCTGCACCACGACCATGCCGGGAAGCCCCGACTGCCGGCGCAGCTCGCCGACGCTGCCCGCGGCAAGCAGTTCGCCCTGGCGCAGGATCAGTGCGCTGTCGATGTGCGGTTCGAGTTCGGCCAGCACGTGCGAGGAGACCAGCACGCTGTGTCCTTCGGCACGCAACTCGCCCACGATCTCGTACAGCTCCCGCGTAGCCTGCGGGTCGAGGCCGGCGGTAGGCTCGTCCAGCACCACCAGTTCGGGCGTTGCCAGCAAGGCCTGGGCCAGTCCAAGGCGTTGCCGCATGCCCTTGGAATAGGTGGAAACACGACGATCCCTGGCGTCGCCAAGACCGACCCGCTGCAGCAGCTTGCCCGCCTGTGAACGCGACGCGCGCTTCAGGTCCGCCAGATAGTGGATCACTTCGGTGCCGGTGAGGTTGCCGTAGAAGGCCACACTCTCGGGCAGATAGCCGATGCGACGGCGCAGCGCCACCGCGGCGCTGCCCCACGGCGACTGGCCCAAAACCTCGACGCGGCCGCTGCTGGGCTCGATCAGCCCCAGGATCAACTTGATCAGGGTCGACTTGCCGGCGCCGTTGTGACCGAGCAGACCGATCACCTTGCCCATGGGTACCGTCGCCGAGACGCCGACCAGGGCGGCGACGCCCTTGTATTGTTTGCCCAGCGAGGTGATTTCAATGGCGTGGGTCATCGGTTCCGGCCCGCAGTTTTTCCGGGATGCGCATCAAGGGGTGGCTGTCCTGCACGCTGGGCGGCGTGAATACCGGAAACGCGCGCTGCACATAGCGCAACAGCAGGATCGACGGGCTCGACATCAGCACCCGCGCGTCCGGATATTTCCACAGCAGCACGTCCACGCCGTCGTTGGGACGGTACGGCACATCGCCGATGCGATCGCCATCGAGATCCCAGCCCAGATAGTTGCTCCAATAGTTGCCCTTGCCATCGAGTGACCATTCGTCGGCAACGTTTTGCACATACTTCACCTGCGTGCGGTTGTTCACGAATGCATTGTTGTAGACGCGGTTGTCCTGCGAACCGGCGGTGATATGGATACCGATCGGCGAGTCAGTCAGCAGGTTGTCGTGAATCCGGTTGAATCCGGAGTTGTACACGAACAGCGCCTTGCCTTCGCCACCGCTGACAACCTGGTTGCCCACACCCGGCTCCCCCGTGATGTCGTGGATCTCGTTGCCGCTGATGTCGCTGTAGGTGACGTAGTTGAAGAGGATGCCGTAGGAGGAATTATCGAACAGCCGGTTGTCGGCCACGCGCATGTGGGCGGAGCTCATCAACGCCATGCCGGCAACGTTGTTCGAACTGATGTTGCCGTGCAGAGTCTCGTTCTTGGTGTACATCTGGTGCACGCCGTACCTGACATCGTGAATGCGGTTGTCGGCGATCAGGTTGTCGTGGCTCACATAGTCGTAGATGCCGTCACGCACTCCGGACACATCGTTGCCCCTGATCACGCACCAGGCGTCGTTCCACAGGTGGATGCCGTCGCCGCGATCGGGTACGCGCAGCTCGGCGATGCCGGTGATCACGTTGCCGATGACCTGCACATGCTGCGCACCATCCAGGTACACACCAAACAGGATGTCCTGAATCCGGTTGTTCTCGATGACCGCACCATCCACTCCCTGCTCGACATAGACCCCCGCATTCATGGCGGTGAGGTCACGACCGGAGTTGCGGATGATCAGGCCGCGCAGGGTGACCCCGGAGCTGCGGATCCGCACCACGTCACCCTGCCCGTCGCCATCGAGAATGGCACCCGGTTGCCCGTTCAGCGTCACCGGCCGGTCAAGCAGAAGATGCACGTGATGGACCCCGGGAGCGACGCTGAGCACGGCATGCGGTGCCGCGGTGGCAATGCGTCGTTGCAAATCGTCCCCGGCATACGCCGACGGCGACATGACGATGGCCGTGACGACAAGCATCACGACCTGCAGCCGGCGGCCCCGCCTGTTCGACGCATGCCTCGGGCCGGCCCGGAAAGATGCACCTTCCGCCGGAGCCGGAACCCTGGGGGAAGGCGCCTTGCACATCAAGCCTCCACCAGCATCCGGCCGCGCATTTCCAGATGCAGCGCATGGCAGAAGAACGTGCAGTAGTACCAGTAGACTCCGGGCTTGTCGGCGACGAAGGTCACCGAGCAAGTCTCTTGCGGGCTGATCTCGAAGTTGACGTCGTAGTCGGTGAGGCAGAATCCGTGGGTCAGATCCTCGATACTGTCGATGTTGGTGACCACCACGGTCACCTCGTCGCCCTTCTTCACCTTGAAGCTGTCCAGGCCGAACTTGGGCGCCGAACTGGTCATGTAGACAAAGACCTTCCTGCCCTGGCGGATCACCTTGTTGTCCTTCTCCAGAGCGATGCCGTGCTTGTGCGCCTCGGCAACGGTTTCGGCGAAGAAGGGGTCCCCGCGTTCCCATTTGCGCTTGATCTTGCCGCGCAACATCCTGGCGGGAACAATCACCGCGTCATGCGGTTCCGAATAAACCGGCTCGTCGGACACCAGCACCATCTGGTCGCCGGAAATGTCGATCAACTGATCGAGGTCGGGGTGCAAGGGTCCGGTGGCCAGGAAGCGATCCTTCGCGAACTTGTTGAGCGACACCAGCCATTTGCCATCGGCATCGCGCGTCTCGCCCAACGAGGTGTGGTTGTGGCCGGGCTGGTAGGCGACGTCGAGCTTCTGGCGCAGGTAAGTGACCTTCTTGCCCGCATAAGCGTCGATCGCATCCTGGATGTTCCATTTCGCCATCTGGCTGTCGATGAACAGCGTGGTGTAGGCATTGCCGCGACCATCGTAGGCGGTATGCAATGGCCCCAGCCCCAATTGCGGCTCGGCCACCACGGCATCGCGCGGGTCCTTGAGCGTGCCGGCAAAATAGTCGTCGACCTTGCTCCAGGCCATCAGGGTGACCGTCGGCGACAACTTGCCGTTGGCAGCGAAATACTTGCCGTCCGGGCTGGCATTGAGGCCGTGCGGGCTCTTCGGGACAGGGATGTACATGGTCAGTTCCGAGCCATGGCGCCCATCCAATACCGGCACCGTGGACGTGCCGATGGTCTTGAACTTGCCGGCCTTGACCGCCGCCTCGATGCGTTGGATGTTGAACACGACGACCCAGTCGCGCTCGCTCTGCATCATGCCCGCCAGGTCCACGGCCCCCTCGCTGTTGTAGCAGGTCGAGGCGGCGTACTTGCCCTCGTAGTCGGCATCGGTATTGTCCAGGTTGCCGTCGACGATGACCTGCCACGCCACTTCCATGGTGTCGCCGTCGATGGCCGAGAACATGGTCTGGTATTTCTCCGGATCATCCAGGTCACGGCCGTCGTTGGGGCTGGGGACCCTGAATTCCGCGTTGGCGAACACGTAGCCGGTGCGCGGTTCGCGCTGCACGCGCAAGCCGTGGATGGCCTGCACATTGGGGATCGTGGTGATCTTGTCGGTACGCATCACATCGCAGCGGATACGCGCGATGCGGGTGCCCGCCTTGTCGTTCACGAACAGATAGCGCCCGTCGTAACGACCGCCGGTCTGGCTCATGTGCGGATGGTGCAGGTCGCCGCCGCGGGGGAACTTCCCGCCCAGTACCTGCTTGCTTTCGTTGGTGATGCCCCAGCCGACCGCGAAGTCGGTATTGAACACCGGGACCCGCATCAGCTCGCGGAACGAGGGCAGACCGACGATGCGCATCTCGCCGGACTGACCGCCGCTCCAGAAGCCGTAGTACTCGTCCAGTTGGCCCGGTGCAACACCGTGACTGTCCGGCTTGCTGGTGGTGCCTGCGGCGGCCACGGGAGCGGCATTGTCCGCCGTGGGCGACCCTCCCGCCGCCGGCGTCGTGCTGCGGCCGCATCCGGCCAGCAACACGCCGCCTGTTCCGGCCAGCCCCGCCAGCGCACCCACCCTCATGAAATTGCGCCGCGACAGGCTTCCCGGCTGGCCGGGCAGGGAGGCGATCTCGTCCTCCGTCAGCGCCCTGACCTGGCCGGCCTTCGGCTCCGGATTGTGCTCGTTGTTGTTGTCGCTCATGGCTGTCGCTCCTCAAACGTTGATGTGATTCCGAACCGATCGCCGCCCTGCCCGGGCATCCCGGCCGGCGCCCCGGCCTGTTCCGCCTCCACCACAAACACAGGCGTCGGCAACGGGCGTGCCGCGTTTTCACGCCTCTCCCGCTTCTTGCGACGCTCGACCAGCGGCGGGCATTTGTGGTCGTTGTTGTAGGTCACCTGGCAATCCAGGCAGTAGTGACATTCGTTGTAGTTGATCGGACCGAGCGGACTGATCGCCCTGACCTCGCACTCCACGGCGCAGACCTGGCACGGATGCCCGCACTCCTTGCGCCGACGCAGCCACTCGAACAGGCGCCAGCGACCCGAGATCGCCAGGCCGGCACCCAGCGGGCAGACGTAGCGGCAATAGACCTTGTTGGTGAACGCCGCCGCGACCAGCAAGCCCACGGCGAACAGCACGTAGCCCCAGGAGCGCATGAAGTGCAAAGTGACGGCGGTCTTGAACGGCTCGATCTCGGCGAAGCGCTCGGCAAGACCCACCGACTGCAGCGATAGCCCGAACAGGAACAGCAACACGATGTACTTGACGGCCCACAACCGCTCATGTACATACGCCGGCGGTTCCAGCTGCGGCACCTTGAACCTCACCGCCACCTTGTTGATCAGCACCTGCATGGCGCCAAACGGGCACAGCCAGCCGCAGTAGACCCCCCGCCCCACCAGCAGCAGTGAAACCGCCACGAAGGTCCACAGGATGAAGATCAGGGGGTCCATCAGGAAGGTGGACCAGCGGAAGCCGTGGAATACCGCGTTCACGAAGGTGAGGATGTTGACCACCGACAACTGGGCCAGGCCGTACCAGCCGATGAACAACACGGTGTAGATGAGAAAACCGATTCGTACGCGTTCCAGCAGCAGCGGGCGCTTGACCACCCAGTCCTGGAACACGAGGATCAGGGACAGGAACATCAACCCGGCCGCCAGCACGGCAATCTGGAAGCGCTTGGCGTACCAGATCTTCACCCACAGCGGTGCATTCTCGGGGATCGGGCTGGTCTGGACCTTGGGCTGGGTGACGTAGTCGGCCGGTATCCGGTAGCTGCCGGAGAACGTGCTGTAGATGCTTTTCAGCGGCCCGATCTGGCGGTTCACCAGCAGTTGCAAGGTCCACGGGGCCCCGGGGTTGAAGCCCTGCCCATGGCGCAGGATGAAGATACCTTTCTCGTCGAACGAGGGCATCCCGGCCAGCCCCGGGTCGTCCAGCACCATGAAGTCGCTGTCCTTGAACAAGTACAACCGGCCGGCCTGCATGATGTGCAGCCGGTCGAAGACACCGCCACGGACATAGCCGACACCCTTGAACGAGTACAGGCCGTTGGCGACCACCGCAATGGCCTCGTCACCTGGACCGAGTTCTTCCATCAGCGATGCGTAGCCCGATTCACCCAGCAGGTTTTTGCCCACCGTCGGCGGGGTGATGTCGGCGTAATAAAGGTCGATGAAGGTGGCCTCCCGGCCACGGCCGCCCTGGCCACGGCGCCGGCGTCCCCCGGCCTCGTCGCCGGCAACCGGTGCGGTGGGGTCGTCGACCAGGCCGCTCTCGGGCTGGCCCTTGAAAGCATCGATGACCATGCCGCGGGTCAGGTGCAACCGGCGAAAGGCGCCATTGCCGGTCAGCCCGGTCCAGTCCGCCGGCTTGAAATAGTCGGTGCGGACGGTCGCCGGTGCACTCTCAATGGCCGCCCTGCCGGTGACCAGGTCGCGCGACACCGCCACCTCCAGGGCTGCATTCATGATGGTCTCGTTGACCACCATCGAGGTCACGGTGGCGCTGCTGATCGCATCGATCTTGATCGACCCCGGGGTGCTGCTGCCGCCGACGACGATCCTGTCCTTGACGTTGTGGCCGACGTAGCGCGCCACAAAGTCGTACAGCTTCTGCACCGGTATGCCGACCAGCAGAATGGGCTCGTTCTGCTGCAACACCCTGGTACCGAGGATCTTGCCGGCCTGGTCGATCGCCACCAGGATATTCACCGGGTCGCCGGAATACGCCGGAACCGGCGCCACCAGCACCGACTCGAACACGTAGCCGATGACCTTGTCGCCCTCGTACACGGCGGCGGCCGGCGGCTTGCCGGTGATGTCATCGAATCGCGTCGCGGTGGGGAAATAACCCTTGACCTCGGGAAACTTCCGGTCGATGCCGGCCGCGGCATCCATCGAAACGAGCAACAGAAGGCAGGCCATGCACGAGAGCAACAGCCGGTCGGTAAGGCAGCGCGGATTCTTGAACGACAGTGCACGCATGTCAGACCAACTCCGCCCCGCCCGACACCTGCGGCAGGTCGCGCGAACGCCAGCTCTGGCGGGCGTCCCTGGAAAAGACCAGCCACTGGTCGTTCTGCGCGGCCATCACTTCGCGCAACCGGGGCAGCGGCATCGAGGCGGCGGCGACACTCATCGCATCGGCGTCCACCGCGGTTTCGGCCATCACCGTGACACTGGAATAGTTCAGCGGGGAGTAGCCGGTATGCGGATTGATCACGTGGAACAGCTTTTTGTCGACCGAATAGAAGATCCGGTAATTGCCGGAGGTGCCGAGCGCGGCATTGCGCAAGGTCACGACGGACGCGATCTGGTTGATGTTGCCCGGGTCAACGATGCCGACGTGCCATGGATGGTTGACATTGCCGCCGGAGATCGCCCGCACGTCGCCGCCGGCATCCACCAGGGCGCGCTCGATCCCCGCGGCCCGCAACGCGGCGATGCCCTGGTCGATGACATAGCCCTTGGCCAGCCCGTCCAGCGTGACTGCCATGCCCGACCGGGTGAAGCGCACGCCCCGTGCATCCAGCTCGATGCGGCGGTAGTTGGTCAGCCGGTCCCTCTGCCCGATCTGCGCGCGATCATGCGTGTCCAGCACGGCGGGCTGGCGCATCGACTCGAAATACGCCAGCACCGGCAGGACACTGATATCGAAATCACCATCCGTCACCGCCGAGATCTCGAGCGATCGCTGCAAGACCTCTCTCAACGCGACCGGCAGATGCTCCAGATGGCCATGGCGGTTCAGGCTTGCCACCGGACCGGCCGGATCGAACCGCGTGAGCACCGCAACCGCCTCCGCCATGCGCCGGAACGCATCATCGATGGCGATCCCCGCCTGGGCGACATCGTCGGCCAGGCAGGTGATCGCCACCGAGGTCTGCATCAGCGTCTGTTCGCGGCGCACCTCGAACAGGTTGTGTTTGCGCCTGAGCACGAACCAGCCCGAGCCACCAACCACTCCGGCAGCCGCTGCCACCCCGGCGATGGCCCTGAGCAGCTTTCGCCGACCCGGCGAGTGCAGTTCTTCCATTGTCTCCGGCACATGCATCACATCAGGCTCCCGCGGCTGCAGACCATCCAGACCAACCCTTCCGCCAAGGCTGTTGCAGCCCCGCTTCAGGCTTTGCGTGCGTACATCACGCACCAACCCTCAGGCGCAACATCCCCCTCGACGACCTTGCAGGTACCAGCCGCCTCCGGTGTGTTGCCGGGAATGAAATGGATGCAGTTGTCGCACCGGTCCGCACCATGCGGCGTGGGCTGGTACATCGCCACCGCCTGGGAGGCCTTGCTCTGCGCCCGTGCCGGCGCGCTTTTCAGCAGGCCGGTTGCCGCCACGGCACCCACGGCGGCGATGGTGACGCCGTTGCGGATCAGGGTGCGGCGACTTTCATTGATGCTGTCGGTGGTCTCTTTCATGGGGCCCTCTCTGGTGGCGGTGGGTATTGATCAGGTGCGAATGTTCTCGAAGGGGGCACATCGACGCGTTTTCCTACAGGCAGCCACCGGCGGCTTGCGGTCGGTAGTCGTCGTCGACATCCGCGCTTACCTGCAGCCGTCGGCGGATGGCCGGGCTGGGGGTATTCCAGTTGCGGGGCCCATTCGGCGATCGGTCCCGGTGCCGGTGCAATCCCCAGAAGATCAGCAACTGCTCGGCCCCGATGCGCTGGACCACGCCGCTGCGCGCGCGCACCAACTTGAGCTCGTCCCCGGCGGTTTCCAGCCGCACGATGTCGCCTTCGAAGAACTGCGTGCGCCCTTCGTCGCACAGTTGGTGCACAGCGGTACTCTGTCCATGGCGGGATACGTCGGTTAGAAATGCCCTGCATGGGCGAAAGTCTCCGACGCAATCACGCATGCCTTTTTGACATTCATCAATTTCCGCAAGCATGGACCTGTGGCGGGATGCCACAGTGGGAAACGGGTTTCAACAGCAGCGCCGGTCGTGCCCGGCCGGCCGTGGACGGCGGGCCGCTTCCATCACGCATGGCTTTCGGACAAGATGATCGGCCGTGCGTCGAACCAGGGGGGCATGGCGACCATCGGGGCACGCGACACCATGCCACGGGACGTCGAGGGCAACGTCATGAAACACTGGAAGCGATGGATCGGGCCGGCAACCGGCCGATCGGAGAGGAGCATCTGTTGCGTGTGCGCAGCATGAGAAAGCGTCCGGCATGGCTGGCCATGGTGGCAATGTGGCTGACCATCGTTGCGCCGGTCGTGTCGCAGACCCTCGCCAGCCATGCAAGCATGGGCGAGGCGGCGTCGCACGCCTCGCAAATGACGCACATGGGGCACGGGCATGCGTCGGAACACGGGCATGTTCCCGCCGAGCCGCCGCCGGACCCCGATCCGATGGTGTTTTGCGGCTACTGCAGCTTGTTCTATCACACCTCGGTGCTGCCCAGCGTGGATTGGCAGCCCAGGCTGCCGGGACCGCTACCCTCGCGCATGCTGGCGGCCCCGGTGGCATCCAGCCCGTTCGTGCCTCCCTTGCTCAGCGCCGCACCCCGCGGCCCCCCGGTTTCTGTGCAGGCCTGAACTTTGCCGATCAGGATTCGCGCCGGCTACGCCCGGCGTCCGTCCGCTTGCCAGAAAATCCGAGGAACGCCAATGTCACACTCCGCTCACGCCGGCCGTGTCCGCACGGTCGCGCCACCACCGCTTGCCTCCCGTTCACCCTGCTGGCCGAGGCGTCGATCATCCGCACGGATGATTGCCGTCGCCTTGTGCCTGGTTCCCGCACCGTTGCTGGCAGACGACGCCGTGCCGGCGAAAACGCTGGCGCCGGTGGTCGTCACCGCGCCGATGCAGGACATGCCACTGACCGTCGTCACCGACCCCAAGGCCCCCAGACAACCCGTCCCGGCCAGCGATGGCGCCGACTTCCTGAAAAGCATCCCGGGCTTTTCCACCATCCGCAAGGGTGGCAGCAACGGCGACCCGGTGCTGCGCGGCATGGCCGGTTCTCGCCTGAACATCCTGATCAACGGCGGTCAGGTCGGTGGCGGCTGCCCTTCGCGCATGGATCCGCCCACCGCCTATATCTCACCGCAGCTGTATGACCGCGTCACGATAATCAAGGGACCGCAGACGGTCCTGCACGGGCCGGGCAACTCCGCCGGCGTGGTCCTGTTCGACCGGGACTTCACCCGCTATACCGAACCGGACTACTCGGTGGATGCCAGTGCGCTTGGTGGTTCGTGGGGGCGCAACGACGTCAACGCGGATCTGCGTGCCGGCACGCCCTCGGGCTATCTCGGCGTCAGCGCCAACCGCACGCATTCCCAGGACTACGAGGATGGCAACGGCGACTCCGTGCACTCCCGCTACGACCGCTGGAACGCCGATGTCACGGTTGGATGGACCCCCAACGACGACACCACGGTGGAGCTGTCCGCCGGCAAGGGTGACGGCCAGGCGGCCTATGCCTTCAGCGGCATGGACGGCGCGAGTTTCCTGCGCGAAAGCGTGGGGCTGAAACTGGTGCAGAAGCACCTGAGCACCCATTGGGACGAGTTGCAGGTGCAGGTCTACCGCAACTACACCGACCACGTCATGGACAATTACACCCTGCGCGATCCGAACCCCGCCAGCATGATGCCGATGGCGATGGCCAGCGAGGTCGACCGCGACGCCCAGGGTGGCCGCATCAGCGGCACCTGGCGCTGGGACGACATCGTGCAACTGGATGCTGGCGTCGACGGCTCGGTCAACGTACACGACAACCGCCGCGGTGGTCCACCCGGCAGCCCGCTGGGCTACTACCAGGACGCGCCCTGGACCCGCGATGCCCGGATGCAGGACATCGGCGCCTTCGGCGAGCTGCGCTGGACCTTCGAGCCGCGCCAACGGCTGATTGCCGGTGTGCGCGTGGATCGTGCCGACACCCGCGGTTACACCCTGACAGACGACAGCATGGACGGCGGCACGGGCGGCGGCATGGGCGGCATGCCCTCCAGTGCCACCGTCGCCGCGAATCGCGCATCCACCCTGCCCGCCGGCTTCGTGCGCTACGAGCGTGATCTGAACGCGGCGCCGGCCACGTTCTACGCCGGACTGGGCTATGTGGAACGCTTCCCGGACTACTGGGAACTGTTCGGCGGCAACGTCGACACCTCACTGAGCAGTTTCAGGTCGCTCGAACCGGAGAAAACCACCCAGCTCGACATCGGCCTGCAATACCGCGGCGAGCGCATGCAGGCATGGGTGTCCGGCTATGTCGGGGTGGTCGACGATTTCATCCTGATCCGCTACCCGACCACACGCATGGGCACGGGCAGCGCGGCCAATGTGCAGGCGTCCATCGCCGGCGGCGAGGCCGGCGTGACCTACCAACTCACGGATTACTGGAAAGCTGACGCCACCCTCGCCTACGCCTGGGGCGAAAACCGCACCGAACATCGCCCCCTGCCCCAGATGCCGCCGCTGGAACTGCAACTGGGATTGACCTACGAACGGCAAGCGTGGTCGATCGGAGCGATCTGGCGGATTGTCAGCGCACAGGATCGCGTGGCGGTAGGCGAAGGCAACATCGTGGGACAGGACCTTGGCCCCAGCAGCGGGTTCGGCATCTTTTCGGTCAACGGCGGTGTCCGCCTGGGCCCGAACCTGACGCTGACCGCAGGAGTGGACAACCTGTTCAACAAGGCCTACGCCGAGCACATCAATGCCGCACCGCCGTCACTGGCCGGATACACCCTCACCACGCGGGTGAACGAACCTGGCCGCACCGCCTGGCTGAAGCTGGCCTTCCGTCAGTAGGCCGCCAGCCGCCAGGGCCGTGCCGGTCACGGAAGGCATCGCGGCAAGGCCGGCCCGTTCCGGTGGCAGCGCGGGAGGGATGTCCATCCCGGCTGCGCCGGAACGGGGGAGGCCGACCCGGGACTCACGGCCGCTCCGCCACAAACCGCCCGGGTGATCGGCTCCAAGCGGCATCCTGCCGCACGGGTCACAGGCAAGACCCGGCGCGGCCTGCACCAGCCCGGCACCGGTGGCGATGACAGCCTCTTCACCTGAAAACCCCGACACTGGCCGGGAGCAAGGCCCAACCATATCGACATCCATCGGCAGGAACAGTCTACCTATGCCTTCAGCCACCGGACATAGCGTGACCGGATCGCCACGTGTGCATCCATATGCATTCCCGCGCGACTACCTCGAGGCGACCAAAGCCGTGAACAGCACCGCGTCGACTGTCGAACTGGACGAGCTCAGGCGCAACTGCGGCTACAGCGCGATACACGACTTCCATCTGCCGGCGGGGCTGAGCGTCGAGAATTTCCAGACGCTCAACGCGACCGTGCGCGACCAGCTTCCCATCGACCGCGGGCACACCTTGTTCCGCCAGGGCGATTCGTTCGGGGCGCTTTACGTCGTGCGTGCCGGTTCGCTGAAGACCTTCGTGGAAGGCTCCGAAGGCGACCTGCAGATCCTTGGCTTCCACTTGCCCGGGGACATCATGGGCATAGGCGGCCTCACCAACGAGCACTATCCGTGCAGCGCCGAAGCCCTTGAACGATCCAACATCTGCGAGCTGCGATACAACCAGTTGCAGGAAGTGTGTGCCAGGGTGCCTGCGTTGCAGCATCAGCTGGTTCGGGTGATCAGCGGGGCGCTGCTCTCCGAACAGCGACATCTGGTGATGATGGGCAAGCAACAGGCGCAGCGACGGCTGGCATTCTTCATACGCCGCCTGGCCGATCGCAACCAGCGTTTGTCGCGGGATCCGCTGGAGTTGTCCCTGTCGATGTCGCGCAGTGACATCGCCAACTATCTGGGCCTGGCGCTCGAGACCGTCAGCCGCCTGTTCACCAAAATGGAGTCCGATGGCCTCCTCGCGGTGAATCGCAAGTCGGTGCGCATCCTGCGCCGCGATCTGCTCGATGAACTGTGCGGTGGCGAGATCGACCTCTGAACCGGGTGCCGACCTGCACGGACCGGCGGCTGCCATGCATTCCGGATTTTCGCGGGCCGCGTCGAGGGCATTCCGACGGTTTCCGGCCCGGTCACGGATGCCGTGACCTCAACGACAAACCAGCACCGGCACCTCGCTGCTCATCAGCACCTTTTGTGTCTGGCTTCCCAGCAGCAACCGGTCGATACCCCGCCAACCATGCGAGGCCATCACGATCAGGTCGCATCCCTGGCGGGCCGCAGCCGCCACGATGGCCTTGTGCGGGCCACTTTCGGTCACGTGCCCGCTCTTGCACGGCACGCCGGCGGCGTCGGCACGTTTGTGCACTTCCTTCAGAAAGACTTCCGCCTGCTCGATGGCCTCCTGCCGGTAGAACGCCTGATTGGCCTGGACAATGTCGACCATGTGGGAGAGCGGCGGAAGCGGCGCGACGACATGAAAGGCGAAGACGTCCGCACCGAGGCTCGTAGCCAGGGCAATGCCGGTGTCGACGGCACGCAGGGCCAGGTCCGAACCATCGGTAGGCAACAGGATGTGCTTGAACATGAACCCACTCCGCCGATTCGACACGAGGCACCGTGATCACGATGGTGCGCCGGCGCCTGTCCGCTCGGCGAACGCACGACCGTCCGGCGGCAAGGCGACCGGGCCCAAGCTTGCACCGGGACAGGACACCGGTACTTGACCGGGGTCAAACACGCGGCGTGTCCATGCCGCCGTTCAACCCCGGCAACTTCGCCGGAACACCTGCACGATTTTGCGAAGAGCCCCCTCCGGTTTTTGCGCGGTGTCCTTTGCGAGCGGGTTTGACCATGGTCAATACTGGGTGACGATATCTCCTACAGCATTCTCACCAAGGCGCGACACGGCAATCACCGCCGGCCGGGGAGAAATCATGCTGGACCTCATCGTAAACATCGGCCAGACCACAGCCAACCCGTCATGGCCAGGCTACGCATTGGCGCTTGCCCAGCGCCAGCAGGCGTTCCTGACCGGACTGCAGATCGTGGCGGTACACCCTTCGCTGATGGCGGTTCCCGAAGCCATCAGCCTGCTGGCCTCCGAAGAACAGGATGCGCTGGATCGCCGGGACTGGTGGCTGCGACTGTGCCGGGACGTCGGCATCCAGGGCGAGTGGGAGGTGATACGCGGCATGTCCACACGGGCGCTGGCAAAGCGCTCGAAACTGGCCGACTTCGTGATCGCTGAACTACGCGTCAGCGAGCGGGAGGCGCCCGCCGGATTCGACGAAGCCACGCGCGCACTGTTTGCCCATGCCGCGCCCATGCTGCTGGTGCCCGACACCTATCACGATGGGCTGTATGGGGACCGCATCGTCATTGCCTGGAACGGATCCAGCGAGGCCGCGCAAGCCGTGAAAGCAGCCCTCCCGCTGTTGACCCGGTCCTCTGCTGTACTGGTGCTCGACGGCGAGCGCAGTGGCCTGCCGGGGATCAGCCCACCACCGCTGCCGCTGCGCGCTTGGTTCCAGCGACACGGGATCGAAGTCCAGTGGCAACCGTTTTCCGCCGAACATGAGGACGGACCGGCACTGCAGGCGGCGGCAAGGGCGTTTCACGCCGACCTGATGGTCATGGGTGCGTGGGGTCGCTCGCGGCTCAGCGAGCTGATCCTCGGCGGCGTGACACGCTGGATGCTCACCCACACCACCGTGCCACTGTTTCTCGCCCATTAGGGTTTCGACGCCACGCCAAAACATCCGTGCCCGAGTGGCGATCCTGTTCATCCGTGCAATGAGGAATCCGTCTTGTACTCCACCCTGATGGTTTACCTGGACCCGTTTGCCGACAATGCGGGCTTGTTGCGGGTGGCCGCGGAGCTGGCCGATCGCTTCGATGCAGGCGTGCTTGGCGTTTCGGCCGGCCGGCTGGTGGGGGCCGGCCATGACGTCGGCGGGCTCCCGGGCGGGGTGGTCGACATGGGTCGGGACGAGCTGGATGAAGTCCTGGCTGCCGCCAGGGAAGCCGCCTTGACGGCCCTGCAGCGACCCGGACGCCACGTCGAATGGCGATCCATCGTGGACTCCGGTCCGTTGGAAGCGGCCGTGATCCGCCAGACGCGCAGCGCGGACCTGGTGATTGTTGCCGCGAATTACCGTGAAGCGCTGGCGCAAGGCACGCCCTATTTGAACGCGGGCGATCTGGTGATGCAGTCGGGACGACCCGTGTTGATCGTTCCTCCGGCAACGGTGCAACTGACGGCACGCAACGTGCTCGTCGGCTGGAAAGACACCCGCGAAGCCCGGCGCGCGGTGGCTGACGCCTTGCCGCTGCTGCAGGCGGCCGACCGGACGCTGGTAGTCCAGGTCGCGCCCAAGCAGGACCTCGCACAGGCCCGCGAGGCGGTGGTGGATGTCGTGCGTTGGCTCAAGCGCCATGGCGTGACGGCGGAAGGCAAGACCGTGTCCGAGCGCGGACGCAACGCGCACCAGCTCGACAATATCGCCACGGCAGAGGGCATCGACCTGATCGTGGCCGGCGCCTACGGCCATAGCCGCCTGCGCCAATGGGTGCTGGGCGGGGTGACCCTCGATCTCCTGCTGTACGGCGACCGGTGTGCGCTGGTGTCGCACTGACAGCATCGATCAACCGGCCTGGCCGCTTCGCATCGACAATCTGACACGAAGCGGCGCGCTCGTCGGGTTCAACTGATCGCGATCCTGCGGGTGCTGCCGTTGGCTTTCTTCGGCAGGCTCAGGGCCAACACCCCATCGTCGAGGCCGGCTTCGGCCTTGTCGCCGTCGAAATCACCCGGCAGCGTGAAGGAACGATAGGTCTTGCCGAAGTACCGCTCGGTGTAGATCTCCTTTTCGCCATCCTTGCTGCTCTTTTCGCGTTTCACCTCGGCACTGATCGTCACCTGGTTGCCGTCAACCGTGATGTCGATGTCGTCCTTGTCGACACCGGGTATTTCCGCCTTGACATGGAACGCCTTGTCGTCCTCGGTCACATCGATGCGCATATCCGGCACCGACTCCAGATCACGCCACGGCGAGCGCGTCGCCAGGCCGCGAAACATGTCCTCGAAGTTCGACATGGGATCGAACCGCGTCGCCGCCTTGAACGGATTCCAGCGGGTGAGTGTGGTCATGGTTGTTTTCTCCTCAGGTGCAGGTACCAGCTTCCCTGCAACGGTGGCCGGAGTGTCGACAAGTCGCCCCGCCGAATCATCCATGATGGTTGACCAACGTAGCCCCGGCCACCGCCGGAGTTATTGAGATTGGTCAACAACGACGGCGACCGTCGACTCTGGATCGCTCGCGTTCAGCGACGACGTGCGCTCCCACCGGGGCTGCCGGCTGCCGTGCTCCGGCCGAGGTGGCGTCGGGCTCGTCGATCGTGGCGTTCACGGGATTTCCGATGAAGGCGGGCGGCGGCCCAGGCTGGATCGACGTTCACAGGGAAAGGTCCTGCTCACAGCCCTTCCAATGCCAACGCAATGCCCTGCCCGCCACCGATGCACAACGTGACCAGGCCGCGCTTGAGCCCATCGCGCTGCATGGAGTACACCAGCCGCGTGGTGAGAATCGCACCGGTTGCACCGATCGGATGGCCGTGCGCGATCGCACCGCCTTCGACGTTGACGATGTCCTGGGCCAGTCCGAGTTCGCGGGTGCAGGCGATCGCGATCGCCGCGAAGGCTTCGTTGATTTCCACGCGCTCGAGATCCTTCACCGTCCACCCGGCGCGTTCCAGAGCCAGGCGCGTGGCCGGGACCGGACCCAGACCAAAATAGCCGGGCTCCACGGCAGCCACGCCGTAGCTGGCCAACCGGGCCAGTGGTTGCAAGCCGTGTTGTTCGGCCCAACCGCGCTCGGCCACGATCATCGCCGCCGCGGCGGTGTTGAGGCCCGGCGCGTTGCCGGCCGTGATGCTGCCGTCCTCGCGAAACGCCGGCTTCAACCTGGCCAGGGATTCGGCCGTGGCGTCCGGCCGGTTGTGCTCGTCCTTGACGAACGGCTGCGGCCCCTTGCGGCCCTTGACTTCGACCGCCACGATCTCGGCATCGAACTTTCCCGCCGCCTGCGCTGCGGAAAAGTTCTGCTGCGAGCGCAGCGCCCAGGCGTCCTGCTGCAGGCGGGTAATCTGGAACTTGTCGACCAGGTCCTCGGTGTGCCAGCCGGAATGCCGACCGCTGAAGGCGTCATTGAGGCCATCGAGCAGCATGCTGTCGAGCGTGACACCATCACCCATGCGCATGCCCCAGCGCCCGTGCGGCAGCAGGTAGGGCGCCAGGTCCATGTTTTCCATGCCGCCGGCAACGGCACAGTGGATTTGCCCGGCCATGATCTCCAGTGCCGCGGTGACCACTGCCTGGGCGCCCGAGCCACAGACCCGGTTCACCGTCATCGCCGGCACGCCTACCGGCAGGCCGCCACCCATCGCCGCCTGGCGCGCCGGATTCATCTTGCTGCCGGCCTGGATCACCTGGCCGAATACCAGGCTGTCGACCAGCTCGGGCGACAGGCCGCTGCGCTTGAGTGTCTCGGCCACCGCCACCGCACCGAGTGCCGTGGCCGGCGTGCCCTTGAGCGTGCCGTTGTAGGTTCCGATGGCCGTGCGCACCGGAGCGCACAGGACGATTTCGGATGCTTTCATTTCAATCTCCTCAAAGGGTATTCGTGCGACGCGTGGCGATGGAAGACCTCAGGCGAGGTACTGCCCGCCATTGACCGACAGCGTCGAGCCGGTGATGAAAGCCGAATCGTCATGCACCAGGAAGGCCACGGCGTGGGCGATTTCCTCGACCTCGGCCAAGCGACCCACCGGAATCTGCGCCACGATCCCCTCGAGCACCTTGGCATCGACCTCGGCCACCATGTCGGTGGCGGTATAACCCGGAGCGACGGCATTGACGGTAATGCCCTTGCGCGCGCATTCCAGCGCCAAGGACTTGGTGAAACCGAGGATGCCGGCCTTGGCGGCGGCGTAATTGGACTGTCCGAACTGACCTTTCTGGCCATTGATCGAGGACACGTTGACGATCCGCCCCCAACCGCGCGAGCGCAGGCCATCGATCACGGCGTGACTCATGTTGAAGCAGGAGCTCAGATCGCTGTCCAGTACCTCGTGCCACTGCGCCGGCGTCATCTTGTGCAGCGTCGCATCCCGGGTGATGCCCGCATTGTTGATCAGGATGTCGACCGCCTGCCCCAGCTCTGCCTCGACTTGCTTGACTCCAACCCGGCAGGCCTCGAAATCCGCCACATCCCACTTGTAGGCGGGAATGCCGGTATCCCCGGTAAACGCCCCGGCTGCGGCATCATTGCCGTGGTAGGTCACCGCGACCCGGTAGCCATCGTGCTTGAGGCGTTGCGCAATGGCCGCCCCGATGCCGCGCGTACCGCCGGTGACCATGGCCAGTTTGCTCATGTAGTGGTTCTCCACGAATCAGGATGTGTGAAAGTGCGACGGTGATGCCGGCAGACGAGCCTGCGCGACGCGCACCACCGTGTGCCCGGGGGCGCTACCTGGCGGCCTTGCCGGACGCCGGGGAAGTCTTGGCTTTGCCATTGCTTCCACTCGTGCCGGCGGTGGACCCGGCCACGTCCAGCATCGGCTTGATGCCACGGTTCATCAGCTCGGCGGCCTGTTCGAAAGCCTGCATGAAGCCGTCCATCCACGGGTTGGACACACTCGGCGTGGGCGCGGCCACTCGCGCGGCACTTCGGCTGGCAGTCTGCAACCCGGCGAAAGTGTCGTTGCCGTAGGCAATCGCCAGACGCATGATTTCAGCGTAGATAGCCGCGGTTTCCTTGAGCAGATCGCCTGAACGCGCGCTCTGGTCGGCGATGTTCTCGCTGAGCTTCTGCATGGCGTGCTGCGCCATCGTCGTCGGATCCTTGCCGGCCTCCTCGCCGGTGGTCGCCCCCACCTCATGCAGCAGTCCATGGATCGCCTCGGCCTGCGCATCGTTGATGCGCCGCCCCTGATCGAGCAACTTGCTGGCAAACAGGAAAGTGTTGGCGATGTGATTCTTGTGCAGAATCTTGAGTTCATCCAGTTGGGTGGCGGAAATCATCGGAGTCTCCAGGTACGGTGTGGAATTCGAAACAACGGTATGGCCCGCGGTGGACGCGGCCGGCACAGATCGTCATGCCCGGCTGCAGCAAACCTCTGCTGTCATGAATATCAATCCGTCTGTGACGACCGGGTGTTGCACCGCCGTTGCCGGGGGCCTCACGGCGACATGAAGGTAGTCTTCGCAAACGGACGGCATCTTGAGAAAGATCAAAAACGATCGACGTTGTCGGCGTCGGATCGACAGCGACCGGCATCGACCGCCGACCGGGAAGCACCGGCGTGGCTGATCCAAGGGCGGTCGGCAGCATGGCGGACACGCCTGCTCATGCAGGTTCAGGCCGGCGTACCACGCACGGATCGGAGCCAGTGCGCGAACCAGTCGGCGGCAATGACTGCCACTTGCTCCAGCGCGCCAGGTTCCTCGAACAGGTGCGTGGCCCCAGGCACCATGACCAGGTCCGCTCCACGCGGCATCGTCGCCTGGGCGGCACGATTGTGCTCCAGCACCTGCAGATCGGCACCACCCACGATCAGCAAGGTCGGCACCTGCACGCGCGACAGGCTGGAGGCGTCGGCCAGATCGGGGCGACCGCCACGCGACACCACCGCGGCAATCTCGCCGGGCCGGGCCGAGGCCACGATCAATGCCGCCGCCGCACCGGTACTGGCACCGAACAGGCCGTACGGCAAATCGCGCAAGACGGGCTGCTGCTGCGCCCACTGGACGGCCGCATCCAGCCGCCGGGCGAGCCGCGGTATGTCGAAGCGCGCCGCCGGGCCGTGATCCTCCTGCGGCGTCAACAGGTCGAACAGCAAGGTTGCGAAGCCGCGCTGATTCAACACGGAGGCCACATAACGATTGCGCGAACTGTGTCGGCTGCTGCCGCTGCCATGTACGAAGAGCACCAGCCCGTGTGCCGACGATGGCACGACGAGGTCGCCGTCGAGAACCACATGATCGGCATTGATGCGCACCGGGCCACCCGGCGGTGCCGACCCTTTCGCGCCTGATGCAGCCGGACGGGCCAGCAAGGCGATCACCTGGTCATCCGTGACGCCGGTGAAGTCCAGGTAGTGCTGACCGACCGAGTGGAACGGGCGCGGTGTGGCCAGGCAAACGATCTCGTCGACCAGCGCGGAGACGCGTTCCAGGCTGTCGGGCGCCGCCACAGGCACCGCGCAGACCAGTCGTGCCGGACCCTGCGCGCGAACCGCCTGCAATGCCGCCACCATCGTGGCGCCGGTCGCCAGCCCGTCATCGATCACGATGACCGTCCGCCGGGCCACGGCCACTGCGGGCTGACCCGGGCGGTAGCACGCACGGCGCTCGCGGATCAGCGCCAGTTCGCGCTGCGCGACCTGCCGGACATAAGCGTCATCTGCGCCGACCTGCGCCGCGTATTCGTTGAGCAGCACAGCGCCGTGCTCGTCCACCGCACCCACGGCAAATTCGGGGTTGCCCGGCGCACCGAGCTTGCGAACCAGCACCACGTCGAGCTCGCCATCCAGCGCCTCGGCCACCACGCGTCCGATCGGCACCGCGCCACGCGGAATCGCCAGCACCAGCGGATGCGAACCCCGGTAGCCCGCCAACGCCGCGGCCAATTGCCGGCCGGCATCGTCGCGATCAAGAAACGGCAGCGAAACCATCGGCATCGACTCGGACGTGCCACCTCGTACCGACCGTCGCCGGCAACAGGGCACCTGCAGCCAGTACTTTGTCGCATCCACCACGGCATTTGTTGACCTTCGTCAAAATGGCGCGCGAATCCACTGTCAAGCTTACGGTACTGCCGCCGTGCGGCCGCCGGATTCGAGGCGCAGGTGATCGTCCGTCATCCCCCATTGCTGGAAGCCATCCGCGACGCAGCCACGGTACTCGATGGCAGCGAGCACGATTACGACGGGTTGTTGCGCATGGTCGGCGAGCGCCCCTTCGTGCTGCTGGGCGAGGCCACCCACGGCACGCATGAGTTCTATGCGATGCGCGCACAGATCACGCGGCGGCTGATCGGGGAACTGGGCTTCGACGCCGTCGCCGTGGAGGCCGACTGGCCCGACGCCTACCGGCTCAATCGCCATGTGCGCGGTATCGGCGATGCCTTGATCGACGATGCGTTCGGCGACTTCCAGCGCTTTCCCGCCTGGATGTGGCGCAACCAGCCAGTGCGTGACTTCATCCAGTGGCTGCAGGCCCACAATGCCGGGCTGCCGGCCACCGCCCAGGCCGGCTTCTACGGCCTGGACCTGTATAGCCTGTACCGCTCGGCCGATGCGGTGATCGAGTATCTCGAGCGGGTCGACCCCGACCAGGCCATGCTCGCGCGCCGGCTCTACGTGGGGTTGAACCACGTGCGCGAGCCGCAGGCCTATGGACTCGAGGCTGCAACCGGCGTGCGCCCGCCCTGCCGCGATGCCGCCACGACCATGCTCGTCGACTTGCTTCGCAAGGCGCCGGCGTACCTGGCCGACAACGGCACGCCCGCGCAGGACGAGCAGTTCTTCGCCGAACGCAACGCCTATGTCGTGGTCAATGCCGAACAGTACTACCGCGCCATGTTCGGCAGCCGAATCAACACCTGGAATCTGCGCGACACCCACATGGTGGACACCTTGTTCGCGCTGCAGCGGCATCTTCGCTCCCAGGGACGGCAGGGCCGCATCGTGGTGTGGGCGCACAACTCGCATCTGGGCGATGCGCGTGCCACCGAGATGGGCGAACGCGGCGAGTGGAATGTCGGCCAGCTGCTGCGCGAGCAGGCCGGTGCGGCGCAGGCCCTGCTGGTCGGGTTCACCACCTATACCGGCCACGTCACCGCCGCACGCGACTGGGATGGGCCGGCCGAAAGACGCTGGGTGCGCCCCGCCCTCAAGGACAGCTGCGAGCGTCTGTTCTACACCACCCGGCTCGATCGCTTCTTCCTGCCACTGGGCACCGCAGTGGCCGAGGATCTCGCCGCGCCGCTGCTTCAACGCGCCATCGGCGTGGTGTACCGGCCCGAAACGGAGCTGGCCAGTCATTACTTCAGCGCTTCGCTGAGCCGACAGTTCGACGCGATGTTCCACCTCGACGAGACCAGCGCCGTCGAACCCTTCGACATCACCGCACGCTGGACCCGGCATGAACCACCGGACACCTACCCTTCAGGCCTGTAAGGAGGAAGTCCGCCGGCAGCGCCACTGAACGGGTTGCAGTGGCGCTACCCCCTGTCCAGACAACCCAACGAGGGATGTGGTCATGAACAAACAAAAACATTTGATGCTGGCGTCTGCCTTGACCAGCGCACTGTTGCTGTCTGCACCCGGTGCGTTTGCGGCCGGCCAGCCACCCGCCCAGGAAGAGACCCAGAACCAACAGCAGGAGCAAATCTACGGCAGCCAACTGATGACGCAACAAGAGCGCACCGAACACCGCGCCAGGATGCGCGCCGCGAGCACGGCTGCCGAGCGGGAGCAAATCCGCAAGGAACACCATGAACAGATGCAGAAACGCGCCAGCGAACGTGGCGTGACGCTGCCTGCCGAGCCACCGGCCCGGGGAGGCGGCATGGGTCCCGGTGGTGGCGGCATGGGTCCAGGCGGCGGTGGCAGGATGGGGCAAGGCAGTGGCGCCATGGGACCGGGCGGCGGTGGCAGGATGGGCCAGGGCAGTGGTGCCATGGGACCGGGTGGCGGTGGCATGGGACCCGGCGGGATGCATGGCCAGCCGCCGGCCCAGCAAGACGCCCAAACCCAACAGCAAGAGCAAATCTACGGCAGCCAACTCATGACGCAACAAGAGCGCACCGAATATCGCGCCAGGATGCGCGGTGCGAGCACGGCTGCCGAGCGGGAGCAAATCCGCAAGGAACACCATGAACAGATGCAAAAACGCGCCACCGAACGTGGCATGACCCTGCCCGCCGAGCCGCCCGCCCGAGGAGGTGGCATGGGTCCGGGCGGTGCGGGAACGGAATCGGGTGGAAGTGGTGGCTAGCCACCAACCCTGGAGCCGAAAGCAGGCCTGACCAGCGTCGACGCCGGATCGAAACGGCCCTTCTCCCTGCGGTCACCGAGGGGAGAGGGGTCTTCGACAGCTGAACCCCGATGTCGGAGGAGGCGTCGCGACATAACACGTGTTCCACCTGATGCGTGTAGCGAGCGGACTGTGTGATCAAGAGCCGGGGCGACTTCAATGAATCGCGGTAACGCCGACATCGCCGCCGTGTTTGAGGAAGTGGCTGACCTGCTGGAATTGCAGCAGGCCGACACCTTCCGCGTGCGCGCCTATCGCAACGCCGCCCGCACCATCTCCCATTGGCCCGAGGCGATGGCTGACCTGCTTGCGCGAGGCCATGATCTGGCCGACCTGCCGGCGATCGGCAAGAGCCTGGCCGCCAAGATCGAGGAGATCGTCACGCGCGGCAGTTGCGACCAGCTCGATCGCCTGCGGGAATTGTCGCCACCGGGAATCACCGACCTGCTGCACATCCCGGGCCTCGGACCCAAGCGGGTGCATACGCTTTACCACGAGCTGGGCATCCATACGCCGGGGCAGTTGCTTGATGCCGCGCGCCAAGGCCGCATCCGCGAGCTGCCCGGCTTCGGGGTGCGCAGCGAGCGGCGACTCGCCGAAGCCGCTGCCGGGTATGTGGAACGCGCGCGACGCTGGCCGCTGGCGCGTGTCACGGCACACGCCGATGCACTGCAAGCATACCTGCGCGCAGGACCGGGCGTTTCCAGGGTGGTGATCGCCGGCAGCTTTCGTCGACGGCGCGATACGGTCGGTGACCTGGATATCCTGATCGTGGCCAGGGCCCGGGCAGCACTGACCAGCTACCTGACGGCCTTCGAGCAGGTCGACGCGGTGCTGGTGCAAGGCCCCACCCGGACCAGCGTGGTGCTGAAGGGCGGCTTGCAGGTGGACTTCCGCGTGGTCGGCGCGGCCCATTTCGGTGCCGCGCTAGCCTATTTCACCGGCTCCAGGGCACACACCATCGCGCTGCGCCGGATCGCCCGGGCCCGTCAGCTGAAAATCAACGAATACGGGGTGTACCGCGGCGGCAGGCACATCGCCGGCGACACCGAAGCGTCGGTCTATGCGGCTGTCGGCCTGGCCCCCATTGCCCCGGAATTGCGTGAAGACCGCGGCGAGATCGAGGCGGCCCGCGACGGGACCTTGCCGAAACTGGTGAAACGTTCGGACCTGCGCGGTGACCTGCACGCCCACACCACAGCCAGTGACGGCCGGCAAAGCCTGGAGCAGATGGCCCTGGCAGCCCGAAGCGCAGGCCTGGGCTATCTCGCGATCACCGATCATTCACGTGGCCTGACTGTGGCGCACGGACTGGATACGTCACGACTGGCCGCGCAGATCGACGCGATCGACCGGCTCAACCAACGACTCAAGGACGTCGTCCTGCTCAAGGGCATCGAGGTCGACATCCTGCGCGACGGACGACTCGACCTGCCCGACGCGGTCCTGGCGCGCCTGGACCTGGTGGTCGCTGCCGTGCACAGCCACCTGGACCTGTCCCGCGAGCAGCAAACCACGCGCGTGCTGCGGGCGATGGATCGACCCCACTTCAGCATCCTGGCCCATCCCAACGGGCGGCTGTTCGGCACCCGCGGCCCGTGCGAGCTGGACATGGACCAGGTCATCCGCCACACCGCCGAGCGCGGCTGTTTCCTTGAACTGAACAGCCAGCCGAACCGGCTGGATCTGTTCGACTTCCAGTGCCGCCAGGCCAGGGACGCCGGCGTGCCGGTTGCGATTTCCAGCGACGCCCATCACGGCACCGAGCTGCGCTGGCTGGCGCTCGGCGTGGACCAGGCCCGACGCGGCTGGCTGGAAGCCGGCAACGTCCTCAACACCCTGCCGCTGCGGCAGTTGCGCAAGCGGCTGGCAAGCACCATGGGAACGCGATGACCGGCTTGCGCGCCAGCTTGCAGGCGCTCTGCTCGATCATCGTCAAGACCGGGCCACCGGGGCGGGGTGACCCTCGCGACGCGATCGCCGTGGGTGTCGACGCTGACGCGTGACCTTGCCACCCGTACCGAGAGCGGGGACCTCTTTTCCGCCATCCAGGCCATGCGACATCGCCAGCTGCACCGCCTTCCCGCGCTCAACCGCAAGGATGGACCCAGCGGCATGCCCGGCGCCGACGATACCGGCAGTGCACTCCGTGCGCCCATAAGCGCACTGACCGAAGCGCTTGCCCGCGAACACGTGCACCAAATGCAGACCCGCGTCTAGCCTTGGTTGCCGTTTCCGGGCGTCGCGACCGATGCCAGCCGCGTGCCTTGTTGATAACGGTCAAGTGGCTGACGCCGTCATGTTCCTACAATGACCTGCGCAGGCAGCGCGGCGCGCACTCCCTGGCGTGGGCCCCCGGCTGGTCGAGCGCGCGCCGCGCTGCCTGCCCAACGTCGTTACCCTGACCATGGCATGCGTCACGTCGAAATGGTCCGTCCCCCCCCACACGGCGTGGAGCGGCCCACAAGCACTTCGCCAGCGCTGGCCAGCTTCCCCGGAACCCAATTGCGCCATGAAAAAGAACGCCGTCACTCCACCCGCACCGACCGCTCCGGCCACCACGATCGCGCCGACAGCGCCAGCGATCGATCCCGACAGCATCCTTCACGCCGCCCAGGCCAAGTTGGCGCGGGGCCTGTCGCCGACCGCGATGTGGCTGGCCTGGCTGGATTGGAGCTCGCATCTGGCCAATGCGCCATTCCGGCGCGCGACGCTGACCCGGTCGGCCGCGGATCATGCCGCGCGCTGGGGTCAGGTACTGGCCGGCAAGCAGGTTATCGAAGCCCGCCCGGGCGACCGCCGGTTCGACGACCCGGCCTGGCAGCAGCCACCTTTCAGCATGCTGCAGCAGAGCTTCCTGCTGCTGGAAGACTGGTGGAGCGAAGCCGCCCAACCGCCCAAGGGCGTCAACCCGCACCACGCCCGGATGATCGCCTTCGCCGCGCGTCAGTGGCTGGACATGCTCTCGCCATCGAACGTCCCCTGGCTCAACCCACAAGTCATCGAAGCCACCCTGCAGGAATCCGGCGCCAACCTGGTGCGCGGACTGCAGGCCTTCCTCGACGACGTGCAGCAAGAAGCGGGTGACGCACCGCGCGAGGACGAACTGCAGGTGGGGCGCGACCTGGCCATCACCCCCGGCCAGGTGGTTTTCCGCAATGACCTGATCGAACTGATCCAGTACACGCCAACCACCGATACGGTGCGCCCGGAGCCGGTGCTGATCGTGCCGGCCTGGATCATGAAGTACTACATCCTCGACCTGTCCTCGCACAATTCGCTGATCCGCCACCTGGTCGGCGAGGGCTATACCGTATTCGCGATTTCCTGGCGCAACCCGGATGCCTCGATGCGGGAGGTCTCGTTCGACGACTACCGCACGCAGGGCCCGATGGCCGCACTCGATGCCGTGCAGGCGATCACCGGCGCCAGCCGCATCCACGGCTGCGGCTACTGCCTGGGCGGCACCCTGCTGACGATCGCCGCCGCGGCAATGGCCCGCGAAGGCGACGATCGCCTGGCCAGCCTCAGCCTGCTCGCTGCGCAGACCGATTTCACCGAAGCCGGCGAGCTGCAGTTGTTCATCAGCGAGGGGCAGCTGAGCTTCCTCGAGGACCTGATGGCCAGCCAGGGTTACCTGGACAGCCGCCAGATGGCCGGCGCGTTCCAGATGCTGCGCTCCAACGACCTGATCTGGTCGCGCAGGATCAACGACTACCTGCTCGGGCGGTCGTCCCCGAGCAGCGACCTGATGAGCTGGAACGCCGACGGCACCCGCATGCCGGCGCGCATGCACAGCGAGTACCTGCGCGGAATGTACCTGGAGAACCGGCTGGCCGAAGGCCGTTTCCTGGTGGACGGCAAGCCGATCTCGGTGACTGGCATCAAGTTGCCGATGTTCGTGCTCGGCACCGAAACCGACCACGTCGCGCCGTGGCGCTCGGTCTACAGGATCCACCTGCTCAACGACGGCGAGATCACCTTCGTGCTGGCCTCCGGCGGCCACAACGGCGGCATCGTCAGCGAACCGGGGCGCCCGCGTCGGCACTTCCGGATCGACCAGCGCCAGGCGCGGGGCAGCTACGTCGGCCCCGACGAGTGGCTCGCCAACGCCCCAGCCCACGACGGCTCGTGGTGGCCGCAGTGGGTCGCGTGGCTGGATGAGCGCAGTCAGCCACCGATCGCCCCGCCCGCCCAGGGCAAGGCCGCCGCCGGCTATCCCGTGCTGGGCGCGGCTCCGGGCAGCTATGTCTTTGAGCGTTGAAACCGCAAGCCGCATGAACGCATCCGCCGCCGACCTGCCCGACGGCATCGGGATGCGCAGCTTCGACCGGGATCGGGAGCGGCGCCCAGGCCGGCCTGCTGCGCACGCCGCAACTCCGCATGCTCCCCACTTGATGGAGGTCAAACCAGCGGTTGCCGATCAGGCGTACACAGGAATCGTGCACGGTACGTACCGTTGCAGGAAGCACCTCCTCGCGCCGGTTCGGGAACGGCACGGGTTCCTGATCGTTCAACCCGCGGGGACAACAGCATGCCCGTCGACAAATCATCGCACGCCCATGCCGACACCCGGCCGTCGTTGGCCCGGCCCGGGAACATTCTTGCGCTGGCCACCTCCAGTGAACCGTGGAGCCCCGCCGTCGATGCGGCCATCGCGCTGGCAGCCCGCTGGGGCGCCAACCTGACCAGTTGCTACGTCGATCCGTCGCTGCGACACGTCGCGGATCCGGACCTGGAACCCAGCGTGCTGGGCCTGCTGCTGCAGCCTCGCGGCGAAGACGACGGGGAGTGTGCAGCCTTTGCTTCACATGCCCATCGCCTCGGTGTACGCGAGGCCCGTTGGGTGGTGACCCATACCAGTATTCCGCCGACGCTGCGGATGCTGGGGGCATGGCATGACCTGGCCGTGATAGAGCGCGACATCGCCACCGGCGCCCATCTGTTCAACATCCTCGACGAGGCCATGCTGGCCGGCCGCCTGCCCTGCCTCCTGCTGCCGCCGGACTGGAGCAGGGATGTGGCGCCGGCTCGCGTGGTGATCGGGTGGAACGGCAGTATCGAGGCCGCCCGGGCCATCCACCGCGCGCTGCCGTTGCTGCAGGAGGCCACCGAGGTCAAGGTCATCGACGGACAACAACCCCGCGCGCCGGACGAGGACGCGGCACTCCGGCTGGATCCCCTCGACTACTTGCGCCGGCACGGCGTCGACGCCAAATTCCTGCGCCTTGACGTGTCGCCCCAACAGGCTGGCCCTGCCCTGCTGCAAGAGGCGCAACACATGCACGCAGATCTGCTGGTGATGGGTGCCTACAGCCACTCGCGCCTGCGCGAGCGCATCCTCGGCGGCGCCACCAGGCATGTACTGACGCATGCGCAGACACTCGTGCTGATGCATCACTGAGCGTCGCATCGCTCCGGAACCCGTCGAGCGTTCACCGCCCGGAAGGCAGCGTCCCGCCCGGCGGCATTCGCGGTCATCCGGACCGGGCCAGGCGGGCTTGATCGGAGGGACTCAGCGGCAGACCAGCACCGGCAACTCGCTACTGACCAGCACCTTTTGCGTCTCACTGCCAAGCAGCAGGCGGTTCACGCCACGCCGGCCATGCGACGCCATCACGACGAGATCGCACCCCTCACGGACAGCGGCGGCGATGATCGCCGCATAGGGCCGGTCACCGATCACATGCCCGCTCTTGCACGGCACCCCGGCGGCGTCGGCACGTTTGTGCACTTCCTTCAGAAAGACTTCCGCCTGCTTGATCGCCTCCTGCAGGAAAAACTCCTGATTGGTCTTGACCACGCCAACCACGTAGGAGATTTCCGGATAGGGATCGACGACGTGAAAAGCATAGACCTCGGCACCGAGGCTCGCGGCCAGGGCAATTCCGGTATCGACTGCACGCAAGGACAGCTCCGATCCATCGGTAGGCAACAGGATGTGCTTGAACATGAAATCACTCCGCGGACAGGGACAGCCTACCCGGAAAGCACGATGGCTGTCCGGAATCCCCGGCCGGTGGAGCCACCGCCCCGACTGGGCACCCCGGGGCCAGCGGGGTCATTCGCTGCGCGCGACGACGCGGGGCACGTATGCGAACGGGTCAAGGTTCGTCGTGCGTTGCATGCCCGGCCGGAGCGGGCTGGTCCCAGCCAGGATCATCGAAGTACTGCGGATAGCGTGCCAGTGCCGCGCGCATGTCGTCCACCGCCTTGACGTCGTGCGGGTCCGCCTTCAACGCCTGCGCCGCGCCGAGCAGCGGTACCAGGATGCCATGCAGGGCCGCGTCGGGCTCGGCGCTCAGTTTGCAGTGGGCGAACATGTAGGTAACCGCACCCTCCACTTCACCGGCGCGATCTGCTGCCATCGACGCGCTCACGTGGCCATTCTCGCCATGCTGCAGTTGATGCACCGCGGTGTAGGCGCGGCGGATCCCTTCGCGCAACGGCCCATCCGGCGTCCAGCGCTGGGCAGGAACCGGCACTGCCGACGCGGCGGACGTCGTGGCAGGTGCCGCATGGTGTTCATGCTCGTGCTGTGGCGCTGCCTGCACCGCGGCGGCGAGGCCGACGCCGCAGGCCAGCGCAACAATGGTGGTCACGATTTTCATGCGAACGCTCCAACAGGCGGCACGGACGCCGCGGATGAAGCGATGCTAACCCACCGCTGCCCTGGAGTGACTGACCCACGTCAATCAGCGCGGGCCGTCGTCCCGCATCCGGCCGCCGCTGGAGTCTCGGCCGGGCAGCAGGCTGTCCAGCACCATGCCCCGAGGCCGGGGCCAGCACCGGACGCTGGACCGGAGCCATCGCCAGGGGCGCATCCGGACGCTCCAGCAGATCGGAGGGCCCACCCAGCGCGGACACCATCCGGGCAAAACGCTCCGCGGCCGCACCTGAATCCAGCGCCGTGCGCACGTGTTGATCCGCGGTACATCGCCGCCGCATGCGGCCAGCAGCGGCGCCAGCAGCAGGCTCACGCCGTCGCCGACGCCACCGGTGGAGTGCTTGTCCAATACCGGACCGGGCAGCTCATGCCACTCCAGTCGCCGTCCCGAATCGCACAGTGCCACGGTGAAATCGCGGCACTCCCCGACGCTCATGCCGCGCCACGCGACCGCCATCGCGAACGCGCCGACCTGGCCTTCGCTCCATGAGCCGTCACCGATGCCCTGGGCCAGCGCGTGCAGCTGCGACGCATCCAGCGTTGCGCCGTCGCGCTTGCGGCGAATCAGGCGACAGCGGAAGACGCCATCATGCCGCAGCCGAGGCGATCGCCGACAGTTCATCGAACAGCGCACTGGCCCCGATGCGGAAATGCGTCGGGTCGGCCCAGCGCCCGCCGAGCCGCGCCTCGGCCAGGCCCAGATAAACCGCCGCATCGGCCAGCGTGCGAATACCTCCGGCGGCCTTGAAACCGCAGCGACCGCCGGCGGCGGCGATCGCATCGAGGATCAGCGCGGCCGCCTCGGGCGTGGCGTTGACCGGCACCTTGCCGGTGGAGGTCTTCAGAAAATCCACGCCTTCCTCGAGACCGATCGCGCAGGCGGCGCGGATCAGCTCGGTCGTGCCCAGCACGCCGGTCTCGAGAATCAGCTTGAGCTGCACGCCGTCCGTGCAGGCCGCACGGCAGGTTCTGACCACGGTCCGCGCATCGGCCGCATCCCCCTCCAGCAGGGCACGATACGGCAGCACCAGGTCGATCTCGTGGGCGCCGGCACCCAGCGCCCGCCGCGTCTCGCGTTCCACCCGCACCGGATCACCACCGCCGTCGGGAAAATTCACCACGGTCGCCACCTTCACGGCATGGCCGGACAGGCAGCGGCGTGCCGTGGTGACGTGCTCCGGATAGACGCAGACCGCGGCCGGCAGGGAGGGCGCCGCAATCGCCGATCGGCACAATGCCTCGACCTGTGCAGGCGTGTCGTTCTCGCCCAGGCTGGTCAGGTCGAGCCGGGACAACAGATGGGCCGCCAGGGCCCGCGGGTCAAGGGTATCGACAGACACAAGCCACTCCATGGGTCAGTTGCCGCGAAACCCGGGCTGCGCGGAGCGCGTATCCCTGATCTGCGGCAAGTCGATCAGAATGCGTACAGCAGCACCGCGAAAAAGTGGCAGGTGGTGCCGGCCAGAACGAACAGATGCCAGATGAAATGGCTGTAGCGAACTTTTTCATCCAGCACGAAAAACGCGACGCCGAAGGTGTAAGCCAGGCCGCCCGCCGCCAGCCAGACCAGTCCACCCGCTTCCATGTGTACCCACAGCGGGTGGATCGCAATCACTCCCACCCAGCCCATCGCCAGGTACAGCGCCGTGGACAGGTGCGGGAAACGCAGCCCGCCCAGCGCCTTGAACAGCAGCCCCGCCAAGGCCAGCCCCCAGATCAGCCCGAACAGCCCCCAGCGCCAGCCGCCACGCAGCACACCCAGGGTGATGGGCGTATAGGTTCCGGCGATCAGCAGATAGATCGCCGCGTGGTCGATCGCCCGCAGGATCGCCTTGACCCGCGGCTGCGGGATCGCGTGGTACAGCGTCGAGGCCAGGTACAACAACATCGCACTGCCGCCGAAGGCCAGCGCTCCCGCCATCGCGTAGCCGCTGCCGGCATGCTCGGCCCGGACCACCAGCACCGGCAGGCCAGCAGTGGCCAGCAACAAGCCGAACCCGTGGCTGAGGCTGTTGGCCAGCTCCTCGCCCCGCGTCTGCGCCCGGGCGATCGTGCTGCTGCGCTGTGACATGCGAAGTCCCTCGTCGCTGCGGCCTGAAGTATGCACCTGACGTGTGTCTACACCTTGGCAAACACCAGCGTGCCGTTGGTGCCGCCGAAGCCGAAGCTGTTCGACATCACCGTGGTCAGCTTCGCCGGCGTGCTCTCGCGCAGGATCGGAAAGCCCTCGGCACCTGGATCGAGTTCGTCGATGTTGACCGAGCCGGCGGCGAAACCGTCGTTGAGCATCAGCAAGCTGTAGATTGCCTCATGCACACTGGCTGCACCGAGCGAGTGGCCGGTCAGCGCCTTGGTCGAGGACATTGGCGGTACCGCGTCGCCGAACACCTCGCGCGTCGCATTGAGCTCCACGAGGTCCCCCAGCGGGGTGGCGGTGCCGTGGGTGTTGAGGTAATCGATCGGCCCGTTGACGCTGGCCAGGGCCATCCGCATGCAGCGCACCGCGCCCTCGCCCGACGGGGCCACCATCTCGGCGCCGTCGGAGGTGACGCCGTATCCGACCAGCTCGGCGTGGATGCGCGCGCCGCGCGCCTTGGCGTGTTCGTATTCCTCCAGCACCAGCATGCCGCCACCACCGGCGATGACAAAACCGTCGCGGCCGGTGTCGTAGGGGCGCGAGGCCGCCGCCGGGGTGTCGTTGTAGCCGCTCGACAGGGCACCCATGGCATCGAACTGCGCGGTCATGCCCCAGTGTTCCTCCTCGGCGCCGCCGGCGAACATCACGTCCTGTGCGCCGTGGCGGATCAGGTCGGCCGCGGCGCCGATACAGTGCGCCGAGGTGGCGCAGGCGGCGGATATCGAATAGCTCAGGCCCAGAATGCCGAACGCCGTGGCCAGCGTGGCCGACACGGTCGAGCACATCGTGCGCGGCACCATGTACGGGCCGATCTTGCGCACGCCCTTGTTGCGCAACAGGTCGCCGGTTTCGATCTGCCAGCGCGGCGAACCGCCGCCGGAACCGGCGATCACGCCGCTGCGCGGATGGCGGATCTGTTCCAGCGCCAGGCCGGCGTCGGCGATCGCATCGCGCATCGCCACATAAGCGTACGCCGCGGCATCGCCCATGAAACGCTTCAACTTGCGGTCGATCGTCGCATCCAGGTCGATCTCCGGCACGCCGGCCACCTGGCTGCGCAAACCGAGCTCCTCGTATGCGGGAACGGCCCGAATGCCGCTGTGACCCTCCCGCAACGCGGCCGTGACGCTCGCCAGGGTATTACCCAGGCAGGACACGATTCCCATCCCCGTCACTACAACACGGCGCATCTCAAAATCCCTCGGTGGACTGGAACAAGCCAACGCGCAGGCTGCTGGCCTCATAGATCAAGCGGTCGTCGACGAAAGTCTTGCCGTCGGCGATCACCAGACGCAGCTTGCCGCGTATCACCCGACGGATGTCGATCTCGTAACGCACCAGCTTGGCGGTCGGCATCACCTGACCGGAAAACTTCACCTCGCCCACGCCCAGCGCCCGGCCGCGGCCGGGCTCGCCCAGCCACGGCAGGAAGAAGCCGCTGAGCTGCCACATCGCGTCCAGCCCCAGGCAGCCAGGCATCACCGGATCGCCGAGGAAATGGCAGGCGAAAAACCACAGGTCCGGACAAACATCCATTTCGGCACGGATCAGGCCCTTGCCGTAGCTGCCACCTTCTTCGGAAATCTGCGTGATGCGGTCGAACATCAGCATCGGCGGCGAGGGCAGCCGGGCATTGTCGTCGCCGAACAGTTCGCCGCGGCCACAGGCACGCAACTGGTCATAATCGAAAGAAGACGGACGTGTCATGAAATACTCGATGGATGAGGAACGCCCAGTGTGCCAGCTGTGCGCGGTCATGTCTTGACTGCAGTCAATGATTTTCAGCCACGGTGGCCTCCGTACGGATGCGAACGGAAACGCGTCGCCACCGCGCAGGCGAAAACTTTCAGACCGGGCAACCACGATCATGCCGACAATGCGCGCCCAGCGACCTTCTGCGCAAGCGCATGGCGCGCAACAGGGCCTTGGCCAGGCGCGCCTGCCAGCCGGCATCCGCGATTGCCGCGCATGCCCGCCATGCATCGCGCAAGGCCGCCGCCTCGCGCACCGGCCCGGCGCTGCGCGAAAGCAGCGTGCGCAGCGCGTCGACCTGCTCCGGGGGCAGGCTGTCGCTTCGCTCGATCCAGTGATAGCCGCCCGGACCGGACGAGGGCGCGTCCGCCGCCGCGAGCACAGCGCCCAGTCGGCGGCCGCACAGCACGCCTTCGAGCAACGAATTGCTGGCCAGCCGGTTTGCCCCATGCACGCCGTTGCAGGCCACCTCGCCGACGGCATACAGGCCCGGCAGCGTGGTTCGGCCATCCGCATCGGTGGCCAGCCCGCCCATGTGGAAATGCGCCGCCGGCGTCACCGGCAGCGGGGCCAGCCGCGGGTCGAAGCCATGCGCCAGGCACGCCGCCAGCACCGTCGGGAAACGCCGCTCCCAGTCACCGGCGACGGCGGTCGCATCGAGCCAGGCCTGCCCGCCCTCGCGCTGCAACCGGACCAGGCGCCGGGCCACCACGTCGCGCGGCGCCAGATCGCCCAGCGGGTGCACGCCCGCCATGAGCGCCTGGCCGTTGCCATCATGCAACCGCGCGCCGGCGCCACGCAGCGCCTCGGTGATCAACGGCAGGCAATGTCCGGGTACGTCCAGGGCGGTGGGGTGGAATTGCACGAACTCCAGGTCGCGCGGCGCGGCGCCAGCCTGCAATGCCAGGGCCAGGCCGGCACCATCGGCACCCGGTGGGTTGCTGGTGCGTGCGAACAACGCGCCGATGCCGCCGGTGGCCAGCACCACGGCCGCTGCCTCCACCGCTTCGCACCGCCCACGGCCATCGCGGGTGCGCACGCCGGCCACCCTGCCGTCGCGCAGTAGCAAGCCATCCACATCCACGCCCCCGTGCCACTGGACGTGTGCCGATGCCCCCACCTTGGCACGCAATGCCCGCACCAGCACCGCGCCGCTGGCATCGCCGCCGGCGTGCACGACACGCGATGCGCCGTGACCTCCCTCGCGCCCGAGCTGCAGCTGTCCGGCGTCATCGCGGTCGAACTCCACGCCCTGCGCCTGCAGCCAGGCAATCGCCCCCGGCGCCGCGTCGGCCAGCCACTGCACCATCGTGGCATCGTTGTGGTAGGCCCCCGCGCGCAGGGTGTCGGCGGCATGCGCGGCGGGGCTGTCCCGTGGATCCAGCGCGGCGGCGATGCCGCCCTGGGCCAGGGCGCTGGCGCTGCCGCTGCCATCGGGTGCACGACACAGCACCCGCACCGGCGCCGGCGCCGCGGCCAGCGCCGTGGTCAACCCGGCCACGCCACCGCCCACCACCACGATCGGCAGCCGCGCGTACCTCACACGCTTTCGCGTCGCCCGACCGTCAGCATGCGTTCCAGCGCGGCACGCGCCCGCACGCGTATGTCGGTCGGGATCTCGATCACGTGCTTCAGGTCGCGCAGGCAGGCGTAGATGTTCTGCAAGGTGATCCGCTGCATGTGCGGGCACAGGTTGCATGGCTTGATGAACTGAGTCGCCGGGAACTGCGAACGCAGGTTGTCGGCCATCGAACATTCGGTGATCAGCGCCACACGCGCGGGCTTCTCACGCTCCAGCCACTTGCCCATCGCGGTGGTGGAACCGACGAAGTCCACCTCGGCGAGCACATCGGGCGGACACTCCGGATGCGCCACCAGCATCGCGTCGAACTGCTCGCGCGCATGCTTCGCCTGCTGCACGGTGAACTTCTCGTGCACCTCGCAGCGGCCATGCCACAGCACCAGCTCGACGGCCGTCTGGCTGGCCACGTGGCGGCCCAGGAATTCGTCCGGCAGGAAGATCACTTTCGGCGCGCCCATCGACTCGACCACCTGCACGGCATTGGCCGAGGTGCAGATGGCGTCGGACTCGGCCTTTACCGCCGCCGAGGTATTGGCGTAGCTGACCACCGGCACGCCGGGATGCTGCGCACGCAGCGCCAGCACGTCGGCCGCCGTGATCGAGGAGGCCAGCGAGCAGCCGGCTTCCAGATCCGGGATCAGCACCGTTTTCTCCGGCGCCAGGATCTTCGCGCTCTCGGCCATGAAGTGCACGCCGCACAGTACGATCAGGTCGGCGTCGCATTCCGCGGCGGCCTGGGCCAGCCCCAGTGAATCGCCGGTGATATCGGCCACGCCATGGAAGATCTCCGGCGACTGGTAGCTGTGCGCCATGATCACCGCGCCACGCTGCTTTTTCAGCTTGTTGATGGCGTCGATCCACGGCAGGTGCAGCGGAATTTCCAGGCACGGCACCAGCGGCTCCAGCCGTTCGGCCAGGGCCGCGTATTCGTGCTCGAGTTCGTCGCGCCAGACCGGCACGGGCAGGCTTGCGAGGTCAGTCATCGTGATCTTGTGTGGGTGACGGGGAGGCGGGGAGGGAACCGGCCGGGCGCCAATAATACGTCATGGGTTGGCCTGGAAACGGAGAGGCATGCGGCATCATGCCGGACCCGGGTGGCACGGTGCCTTGACCGAGGTCAACGCAAAGTTGGCGACACCCCCGCACCGGCAAGTGCCTGCGCGGCGGGCAGCACCTGGCCGACGTATACCTGCGCCGCCTGCACGGCATCGAAATCGGCATGCTGACGCTTCTTCACCCCGTAGTCGGACAGCACCAGATGGGTGTCGGCGCGCACGCCGGCGTTGGCCAGGCAGGCCGAGACGCATTTGAGCACACAGCCATCCAGCGCCAGGATGCGACGCCCGCTTTGCGCCGTGCGCACCAGGCCGGTGACGCCGCCGCCGACACCGGCGATGCAGGACATCTCGGCCACCCGTTCGCGATCCAGTTTCAGCGCCAGGTGGTTGGCCATTTGGGCCGCGCTGGAACAACCCGAACAGGAGTAGACCAAGGGCAGTTTGACGCTCATCGATGTGTCTCCAGTCTCTGCAGAAAGTGAGTGGCGCGCCGACGCACACCGAGCAGCGTCCAGCCGACCAGTGCCCAGACCAGCAGCAGTGCCACGCCTGCCGCGTGTGACAGGCCGAGGCCCGGCCAGAGCACCGCGGCCGGCAGCAGCAGCAACGACAGCTGCGCGAGCAATACGCGCCGCTTGTCGGCATCGGGCAGCAGCCGCTGCACGCCGGGCACCTGGATGCCGCGGCCGCAGCGCCGGTGCAGTTCGATCCAGCCGATGAACGGGACGATCTCCATCGCCATCCCGACCACCAGCAGCGGCAACGCCATGACCAGGCCCAGGGTACCGGCAAGCATGCCGCCGGGCAGGACCGGCAGGACCGGCGCCGCCAGCGCCAGCATGACCAACCCGGCCCGCCAGCTGTTCGACAACGGCGCGCGACGCAGGCGCACCGCCCGCCATTGCAGCCACAAGGCCGCACCGGCAAACAACAAGACATGTGCCCCCACCACGACGGCCAGCCAGGGTCCGCCCGCACCCGGACGCAGCCAGGCCGCGAACAGCAGCAGGACCACGCTGACCAACCACATGGCCTGCGCCGGCGCGGGCACCGTGCCGGTACCCTGGAACATCGGCATCACCACCCGCGCCACGCTGGCCATCAGCACCACCACCCAGCCCAGCACGCCCCAGCTGGCGTGCACATCGGTGAGCGCCGCCGCCGGCAGGTCCAGGCGACCGTCCAGTCCAAGCACCAGCGTGGCCCCCAACACGGCGGTGGCCAGCGCGAAGGCGATCGCTACACCGAAACCGGCGCGTAGCAGGCGTTGTCCCACCGCGCCGACCAGGCCCGGGACCACCATCGCGGCCAGGGTGGCGAAGGCCAGCGGCAACAGCGCGGCGGCCGCCAGCAGGGCGATCGGCCAGCCCTGGTGCAACCCCGCCACCAGCAGCGTCACGCCGAGATTGAACACCACGTGCAATGCGTGTCCCAGGCGCGCACCGCCACGCAGCTGCACGCCGCCCGCGGCCGGAAGAAACTGCAAAACGCTGCCGAACATCGCATTGCCCAGCACCCCCAGCGCGAACACGTGCACCAGCGCCAGCGTGGCCGGATTCCAGCGCGAAACCAGCGCCGCGTCGCCATCGATCGCCAGCAACACCCCCGCCAGCACGCCCCACGACGGCATAGTCAGCAGGAAACGGCGCGGCAGCGAGGCGACCGGCGCCTGCTCAAGCCGCAGTTTCGTCATCGTCCGGCGGACAGCGAATCACCACGCGCGCGCCCCCGGCAGCCAGCGGCGTTGCCGTGGCCTGCAGGCCGCGCGCGGCCAGCACATCGAGCAAGGGAGTCGGCAGCAGTGGCGTGAGCACCTGCAACTGCTGGCCCGGGCGCAGCGCATCCGCCGCCGCCAGCGCACGCTGCATCGGCTCGGGCGAAGGCAGGGCGCGCAGGTCGAGTTCGGCCAGCGTCGCCGGTCCGTCCTGCGTTTGGTTCGATCGATCGGTGGGCATGCTGCTATCTGAACCCGGCAAGGCTGTTGCCGCGTTGACCTGGGTCAACCTTTCCGGCGCCGCCAGCGGACCGTCAATGCGCGGCAGCCAGCGACTGTTGTCCACGCCACTCCAACTGCAACCACAGTTTCGCGCTGTCGCGACCCCAGCCATCGGCCTGGTAGTTGCCCACTTTCAGCAGGACATCGAGGCCGGTGGTGACGGGAAACGCCAGTGAGGCATCCCACTCGCTGCCGTAGCGCCCGCCACGATCGGCACGATAGTCGTGGTAAACCACCGCCCACGCCAGCTTGCCGGCGAGACTGCCACGACCGAACTTGCCGTTGAGGCCCAGGTAGCGATCCTCCAGCCCGCCGGGCGGGGTGACATTGAACTGGTCGTTCCAGCCGTTGAACCCATGCAGCGTGGCCAGCGGCGTCTGCACGGCATACCCATCGTCGCTGCCCAGATGCTCCCAGCCCAGTTTCGCGGTCAATGCCCGCACCGACCAGCTCGGCTCGATCAGCCAGTAGCTGGTCGTATAGCGGGCCGGATTGTTGGCATAGTCCGATTGCCGCGCAAACTCGAGCGCCCAGCCGGGACCGACGCCGCGCTCGACGTAGCTGCCGGTCCAGCGCAGGCCGTAGGTGGCGGTAGAGGCGGTGCGCACGTCGCGATCCTCGTGCAGATAGGCGTACCCCACCCAGGTTTGCGCACCGCGCACATGGGCAGCGTTGAGCAGGTGCGTATCGAGCTTGCGCTCGCGCGCCAGCGGGTTGACGGCATCGGGACCGGCCACGCGGTGCACGCGATCGAGCCAGTCGTAGCGCACGGTCCACCCGCCGGCCGGCTGCCATTGCAGCGCGATCGCGTCGAAGGTCTGCTCGAACTGGCGCCAGCCGACGTTGCCGACCCAGCGCTGGTTGTCCAGCGCGATGCGCTGGCGTCCCAGCGTGGCGCCGAATGCCCCGCCCTGCCAGCCCAGCCAGGCCTGGTTGAGTTCGCTGCCGTGCGGATCGGTGATCGTCGGATACTGGGTGCGGCCATTCGCGCCGCTGTTGTAGCGGTCATCGACACTGGCCACGCCGGCGCCTTCCAGCAGGGCGCTCCAGCCCTGGCCGAAGCTGGCACGCAGCCCGAGGCGCAGGCGCAAGGTGGTGGCGCTGGCGTCGCGGCTGAACGCGTCGTCATCGACCTGTTCCTGGCGCAGGCGTGCATCCCATTCCAACTGCAACGGCGCCGGTTGCGGCGTGGCATCGCGACCGCTTGCCCCGGTTGGCGTCGACAAGGCCACGGCAAGCAGGCTTGCAACCACAAGGTCCCGAGGCTTCGTTTTCATCGCGCATTCTCTTGAGGATGCGCGCAGTCTGCTTGCGTGCCGTCAGGCAGGACTTGACGGCTGTCAAACGGGGCGACGGAACATGGCGGCTATGACAATACGCCACACCCGCGCGCAGGAAATCGCCCTTGCCACGACCGTACCCTTGCGTCGCACCCGACGGTTCCCTGCTTCGGAGCGGCCGCCGAGAAAGTCAAAGCTTCGCCCTGCCTGCGTACAATCCCCGACATGGGCCCGGTCCGCGATGCCGGGTCCGTCGATGACCTTGAACCCACCGGTTGGCGCCCTCCAGTGCCTGTTGTGCGCCGCCCGCGCACCAGGAGCGCCCCCGCGATGCGCGTCTGCCATATCGCGGCGATCAACCGGGGGATTCAGCCCGAAGCACCCGCGCACAAGGTACGCTCCTGCCGGCAACACGCCTCGGGGATTCCAATGACCACCGCCAACGTGACAGCCGACCCATGGACATAGCCCTCTACCTCCTCGCCGCCCTGCTGATGATTGGCGGCCTGGCCGGCTCGGTGCTGCCGGTGTTGCCCGGCATACCGATGGTGTTCGGCGGGATCTGGCTGGCGGCGGCCGTGGATGGCTATCGCCACCTCGGCCTGTGGTGGCTGCTGATCATCGGTGCGCTGGGCGCGTTCGGGGTGATCGTCGACTTCATCGCTGGCGCGCTGGGCGCCCATCGTGTCGGTGCCAGCCCACGTGCGCTGTGGGGCGCAACCATCGGCACCATCGTGGGGATGTTCTTCGGCATCCCCGGGCTGCTGCTCGGACCGTTCGTCGGCGCGCTCCTCGGCGAACTGGCCTCGGGCAACAGCGTGCTGCGATCCACGCACGTGGGGATCGGCACCTGGCTCGGCCTGTTGTTCGGCACGCTGCTCAAGCTCGTGCTGTCGTTCCTCATGGTCGGCCTGTTCGGCGTCGCCATGCTGTTCGGCTGAAACTGCGAGGCGCAACAGTGCCCGGGCCTGGAAACCCGGTAGAAACAGCACCAGCGAGGTGCCGAGACGGCAGCATGGCGTCATCACGCCGGCCGGGGGTGGACACCTGCCCGTTGCGACGGAGACGCCGGGTCGGGTCACTGCTCGATGATGAATGCGCCGAACGCCACGCCGAGATTCCAGCCCTCACCCTTGCCGCTGAGTGCCAGCGAGACATCGCCCTTGGTCAGTACCTGCGCATCGGCCGAGCGCTGCGCGCCGGCGTGCGCCTCGGCACTGGCGTAATGGCCCAGCACGTCACGCACGTTGCTGACCCCGGTGAACTTGCCGATGCCATGGTTGATCTTCGTCTTGCCGAAGGTAAGACCGCCGCCTTTGGCGCGCAGCTTCACATGCAGGCTCTGACCGTTGCTGCAGCTGACCGTGCCGCTGCCGCTGGCCGTCTTGTAGAACACCGACCAGCCGGCCAACTGGAACGTCATCTTGCAGGAAACATCACCCGCCCGTGCCGCCGTGACCGGCAGCAACCCGGCCACCGCCAACACCAGTGCTCCACACCACCCGGTCATCCGCATCGCCTTCGCTCCCATGCTGTCGGCCATCCGCCGCCGGGCGATTGTCGCAGCAGACCAGGTCGGATGCACGGCCGAGCGATCATCCCGAACCCGCCAGGCTTACGCCGCTTTAACTATCGGCGTGATCCACTGGCGCCCCTTCACGCTGCCGGAATAACCATGGGCAAGTCACGGCAAACCCTGAAGATCTTGCGCACGATTGCGCTTGAGCATGCCAGGGTGGCGCACCCCGACCTTGCCTCGATGGCGCGCGACCTGGGACAGGTCGTACACCGCAACTCTCCTGCCATTGCGACACGACTGGCGCACCTGCATCGGCATCGGCGTGGCGTTGGACGCTGGTTGCTGGCGCAGCGCAGGCTACCGGCAGTCAGCGTGCTGGTGATGGCATGGCCGGCCAACCATTGCACGCCGGTGCACGATCATGCCGGCCTGTGGGGCCTGGAGCTCACCCTGGTCGGCGCGTTGGAGGTGCAGTCCTGGCACCGCAACCCGGACTCCGGCGACCTGCGTGCGCTCGGCCGCGACTGGCTCGGTCCGGGGGATGGCACCTGGTTCGAGGGCGACCAGAACCACGTGCAGCGTTGTCGCAACCTGTCGCAGCATGAAACCGCGCTCACGCTGCACGTCTACGGCGGCGAGCTGACCCGGTACCTGGCCTACGAGCAGACCGGCCCGACCGGGGCCTGGCTCCCGCGGCCGCAGCAGGTTGCCGTGGTCGGGCACCTGAACCTCTGATTCCTCCGCGGCACTCCGGCTGCATTGACTCCGCATGCATTGATGTCGCGCCGCCGTCGGGTGACGATGCAGCCGTGATGAACGCCACGGTACTCACCAACGGAATCGCCCTGCTGCACCTGCTCGGGATGTTCGCCGCCGTGCATGCGGTAACCCACGCACGCACGCCGCAGGGGGCGATCGGCTGGGTGCTCGGCCTGCTGCTGTTGCCGTATGTGACCTTGCTGCCGTACCTCTACCTGGGCTCCAGCCGCTTTCTCGGCTATCACGCCGGCCACCCGGCGCCGACCCCGCAACCACTGCCGGAGGCGCCGGCGATGGACACCGTCGGGCCGGCGCACGCCCGCTTCGCGGCGATCAGTGCGTTGCAGCGCCGGCCATTCCGCAGCGGCCACCGATTGCAATTGCTGGTCGATGGCAAGGCCGCGTTCGACGAAATGTTCGCGGCCATGGCGGCGGCCAGGCAGTGCCTGCTGGTGCAGTTCTTCGTCATCCGCGACGACCTGCTGGGGCGGCGCCTGCAACAGGTGCTGCTGCAGCGCGCGGCGGCGGGCGTGCAGGTGTGCGTACTGTTCGACGGTGTCGGCAGCTACGCCTTGCCACGGCATTACGTGGCGACGCTGCGCGCGGGCGGCGTGGCGATCCACCGCTTCGCCACGCATCGCTGGCGCAACCGCTTCCAGCTCAATTTCCGCAATCACCGCAAGATCCTGGTCATCGACGGGGAGCGTGGCTTCGTCGGCGGCCTCAACGTCGGTGACGAGTACATGGGACGGAAGCCGCCGCTGGCACCGTGGCGCGACACCATGCTGGAGCTGCGCGGGCCGGCGGTGGGCGATCTGCAGAAGCTGTTCGCCGACGACTGGCAATGGATCACCGGCCAGCTGCCGCCGCTGCCGCCCCCGCCGCCGGACGAAGGCGGGGCCAGCGCCCTGGTCGTGGCCGCCGGCCCGGCCGATCGGCTGGAAACCGGCTCGCTGTTCTTCAGCGCGGCAATCAACGCTGCGCGCGAGCGGGTATGGTTGAGCACGCCGTATTTCGTGCCCGACACGGCGGTGCGCTCGGCATTGCAGTTGGCGGTGCTGCGCGGGGTCGACGTGCGCGTGCTGATCCCGTCACGGCCGGATCACCACACGGTGTTCCTCGCCTCCACCCTGCACGCCCACCACGCGCTGCGCGCCGGCATCGGCATGTTCCGCTACCAGCCCGGCTTCCTGCACCAGAAGGCGCTGTTGATCGACCACGACTGTGCAGCGATCGGCAGCATGAATCTGGACAGCCGTTCGTTCCGGCTCAATTTCGAGGTCGGCGTGCTGGTCGTGGACGAAACGTTTGCCGGCGAGGTGGAGACCATGCTGACCGCGGATTTCTCCCGCGCGGTGGCGATCGACGAGCGCGAATACCGCGACGCCCCCTACCTGCGCCGGGTTGCCATGCACGTGGCACGGTTGTTCGATCCGTTGCTGTGACCGCACTGCCGGCTTCGACGCGTGGGCGGCCAACGATCCCGCGAAGGCCACCTCAGGCTATGAGTTCGTGTCGCCATCCGGGGTGGAGCGGTAACCACCCGTCATCACCCAGCCCAGAAACACTCCCAGCGACACCCCGAGCAACTCGCACAACACGCGCAGGCCCAGACTTTGCGGATCGTGTATCCGGGCCAGCTCCGCCCTGAGCAGGGCCAGCGACTGCAGGTTCGCGTAGTTGAAATAGAACATGTCCCACATGTCGCCGCTGACGGTCAGGATGCTTGCCAGCAGAAATGACCAGCCGATCTTCCGCGCAGCGCTCCAGCGATGGCGCCGTCCCAGCCAATGCAGCAGCAGGAACAACAGCAGGCCTGCCGCAGCCGAAATGAGGCCGGCCTGGATAGCGCCAACGATCCCGTTTCCCATCCACGACTGGTCGTAATGCACTTCGCCCCCTGCGAGAGCGTGAAAGCCGCTCATCCGCGGCAAGAGCCGGCTAGACTGTATGGCCTCGCCTGCCTGGACCAGTCTGCATGAGTCACGCCGTTTCCGCCACCACCGCCCTGGTCCTGGTCGATGTCCAGCCTGATTTCATGCCCGGCGGCGCGCTGGCCTGCCACGAAGGTGACGCCATCATCGAAGGTATCGACCTGCTGCTGCGCCAGCGCCGCTTCCGCCATGTCGTCGCCACCCAGGACTGGCACCCGGCCGGGCACATCTCGTTCGCCAGCTCGCACCCGGGGCACGCAGCATTCGATGAAATCGAACTTTACGGTCACCGCCAGACACTGTGGCCGGAGCATTGCGTGCAGGGCACGGCCGGCGCCGAGCTGCATCCGGCGATCGACTGGTCGGCGCTCGACGCAGTGATCCGCAAGGGCAGCGATCCGGCCGTCGATTCCTACAGCGGCTTTCGCGAGAACCACGGCCCCGGCGACAGTCGCCCGAGCACCGGTCTGGCCGGCTGGCTGCGCGAGCGTGGCGTGGACGAGGTGGTGCTGTGCGGCCTGGCGCGAGAGGTGTGCGTGTTGTGGACCGCGCAGGATGCACTGGCATCGGGCTTTCGCGCCCGCGTGCTGTGGGATCTCACCCGCCCGGTCACGCCGGCCAGCGATGCGGCCACCCGCGCCACCATGCTGGCTTCAGGCATCGTTCTCGCCTGAGACCCGCTCCCGCGTCCGCCCATCCTCCTCGACGCTCACGCTCAAGGTGATCGGGCGGCAACACGCGGCACAGTTTGGCGGCATTCACCCGTGCCTGATGCCCCAGGCACGCGCAAGATACACTGCGGCTCTCACCGCACCGATGCGACGCTCATGGCCGAACGCGAATTCAACGATTATCGGGCCCGCTCCGGCGCCGCCCTCGAGGGTTCGCGCTACACCGCGTACCTGGCGATCACCCCGCGCCGGCACGGATTTCCGTTGTACTTCGCCATCTGCGAGAACCGCAGCTTCCGCGACAAGGCGACCGCCGAGACCGCGGCGGCGAAGGCGCTGGCCGACATGTCCGGGCTGGAGCCCGACGGCACGCCGATCTTCCCCGAGGGATACACCGGTTTCGACGACGAGCCCACCGGCTCGCCCTGAGCGACGCGAGCGGGTCGAACACCGCGCGTATCCCGTCCGACATATGGTCATGAAGCAATTTCATTTGGACGGCTTTACGTCTTTACGTCTGTCATGACTTGCGTTACCGTGCAGCGAACCCGGCGCGCCGGGCATCGGATGCCAGGCACTCGCTTGCGGGTCATGGCCACGTTCGCGCACCTCACTGCAGGATCTCCCATGAAGATCGACACGCTCGCCGTCCACGCCGGCTACACACCCGACCCCACCACCCGCTCCTCGGCAGTGCCGATCTACCAGACCGTGGCGTATGCCTTCGACAACGCGCAGCACGGCGCCGACCTGTTCGACCTGAAGGTGCCTGGCAATATTTACACGCGGATCATGAACCCGACCCAGGACATACTGGAGCAACGGGTGGCCGCGCTGGAGGCCGGTGTCGGCGCGCTGGCGCTGGCCTCGGGCATGGCCGCGGTGACCTATGCCATCCAGACCATTGCCGAGGCCGGCGACAATATCGTCTCGGCCGCCACCGTCTACGGCGGCACCTACAACCTGTTCGCACACACCTTTCCGCAACAGGGTCTGGAAGTGCGCTTCGCCGACGCGCGCAGGCCGGAGACGTTCGCGCCGCTGATCGACGCACGTACCAAGGCGATTTTCTGCGAATCGATCGGCAACCCGCTGGGCAACGTCACCGACTTCGGCGCGCTGGCCGCAATCGCCCACGAACACGGCATCCCGCTGATCGTGGACAACACCGTGCCCAGCCCCTATCTGTGCCGGCCGATCGAGCACGGCGCCGATATCGTGGTCCATGCCCTGACCAAGTACCTGGGTGGCCACGGCAACAGCATCGGCGGCGCGATCGTCGACAGTGGCAAGTTCCCCTGGGCCGGGCACAAGCAACGCTTCCGCCGATTGAACGAGCCGGACGTGTCCTACCACGGCGTGGTCTATACCGAGGCGCTCGGCGCAGCCGCCTATATCGGCCGCGCGCGGGTGGTGCCGCTGCGCAATACCGGCGCGGCTATCTCGCCGATGAATGCCTTCCTCATCCTGCAGGGCATCAACACGCTGGGCCTGCGCATGGAGCGCACCTGCGACAACGCGCTGGCGATCGCGAAATTCCTGCAGGGCCATGCCAAGGTGGCATGGGTGAAGTACGCCGGCCTGGCCGATCATCCGGATCATGCGCTGGTGCAGAAGTACATGGGTGGCAGAGCCTCGGGCATTTTGTCGTTCGGCGTGCGCGGCAAGAGCGGCGACGACCCTCGTGCGGCCGGCGCCCGCGTGCTGGACCAGCTGAAGCTGTTCACCCGGCTGGTCAATATCGGCGACACCAAGTCACTGGCCACCCACCCCGCCTCGACCACGCACCGACAGCTGGATGCGGACGAGCTGGCCGCCGCCGGGGTCAGCGAGGACATGCTGCGCTTGTCGATCGGCATCGAGCACATCGACGACCTGCTCGCCGACCTCGACCAGGCGCTGCTCGCCGCCTAGCATCCTGTCGGACTCTGGTAGCTCCATGGGCCAGGGACCGGCGATAGATGGACGCTCGGCCGCCGAGGCTCAACGCTAATTCCGGATCACGGATGGGCCGCTGCCGGGCGCGCCTCTGGCGCCGGCAGCCACGGCGAGACACGCGAACGCGCAAGCGCGGCGAGCAGCGGCGAGTCGCGTCGGTACACGTCGGGACGGAAACCGACGCGCCCGTCCTCGTGCAAGTCCATGGTCCAGTAGGCCAGCAGCAACGGCACCGGTTCACGCAGCATCACCGTCTGCGTCTTCCGTGTGTCGATCGCGCGGTCGATCTCCCCGCGATTCCACGCTACCGGATCGTCCAGCAGCAATTCGGCCAGCTCGCGCGGACGCTCCACCCGGATGCAGCCGGAGCTGTAGGTGCGCTGCTCGCCAGCGAACAGTCGCTGGTGCGGCGTGTCGTGCAGATAGACGGCGTAGGGGTTCGGGAAACGGATCACCAGTTGGCCCAGCGAGTTGCCCGGGCCGGCATCCTGGCGTAGCACGATGCCACGCGGATCGGCCCAGTTCACGCTGGCCGGCGCCAGTTCGCGACCCTGAGCGTCCAGCACGCGGATGCGGTTGGCGGCGAGGTAGCCAAGGTTCCTGCGCACCTTGGGCAGGATGTCGTTCCTGAGGATGGTCGGCGGTACGGTCCAGGTCGGGTTGAGCGTGAGATAGGTGATCTCCGACTTGAATACCGGGGTGCTGCGGTACGGCTTGCCCACCTGCACGCGCGAGCGCCACACCGGCTTGCCGTCCTTGTAGTAGATGACCTGGTAGCCGGCAATGTCGACCACCACGAACCTGCCCTGGCGCCGGTGCAACATCCAGCGTGCGCGCTCCAGGTTCGCCCGCAGTTGCCCGATCCGCGCTTCGACCGGCACGTTCAGCGCGGCCAGGGTGGCCTTGCCCAGATAGCCATCCACGACCAGATACTGATCGCGCTGAAATTGCTTCACGGCCGCCTCCAGCGCCGGGTCGTACAGGTCTCCCGGCTCTTCGTCGGTCGGATAACCGGCCAGGCGCAGCCGCCGGCGCAACGTCGGCACGCGCGGGTCATGGCTGCCCGGCTTGAGCGTGGGGCCGGGGGCAAGCAACGGCCAACCGCCTGCGGCCGCCACCGTGCGCAGCCTGGCCAGCGCCGCACGCAGCTGGGCGTACAGGGGATCCTGCGGGCGGGCACGCGCGAACAAGGTGCCGACGGTGCCTTGCGCCAGTGCGTCCCGGACCGCCTGGAGGCCCCGCGCCTGGTCGAGCTGGCGCGGGTCGAAGTTCCAGTGCGTGTCGAGGGTGGCCGGGTCGACCTTGCCGCGGTACAGATGCAGCAAGGCGGTCAGGCAGGCGTCGGTGGCCAGCAAGTCGAACTCGGCGCGTTGCTGTGGCGTGGCTTGCGGGTCATCCAGCACGGCCCGCCGTCGCTGCAGTTCGCTCAGCGCGTAATCTTCCGGATCGAGGCCGTCACCGGCCATGTCGCGCAGCGCCGTCAGCAACTGGTCGAGATCGTCCGGGCGCGTCCACGCCGGCGCGAACTGGTGATGCTCATAGAATTCCACCACCGTATCGCCGGCTGGCCTGCCGGAAGCGGCCACGGCCTGCGCGGCGCGCGACTGTTCGACCCGGTCGCGGATCTGTTCGGCCACCGGGCCCAGTGGCTGCCCGGGCTCGGGGGGCTGCGCATGCGCGACCGCTCCCAGCAGCAGGCCCAGCAGCACGGTGCCGCAAACAAAACGGGACAATCCGGGCGACACCATACGATCCTTCCTTCAGGTTCCTGTCCTGTCATAACACAACCACCGGCCAGTGCGCGCAGGCGCGACATCCCGGGCTACTCCACAGGTTCTTAACGACCGGCTGCTAGGATCGCCCGGCCCCCGTCCGATTCGACCCATGCCAAGCCACTCGATGAGCCGATTCCTTCGCCGCCCCGCCCAGCTTGCGCTTGCCCTGGCCGGCAGTGTTGCCGCCGTGGCGCACGCGGCGGAACCATCGTTGCAGGATGCACTCAGCCAACTGGCGCCGAACGCGAACCCCCGGGTGATCGCGCTGGCGCTGGCCGCCACCGAGTGCGCCGCGGCACAGGGCCAACCGCCTTCGGACCGGCTGGCCGTGATCGACTATTCCAAACCTTCCACCGAACCGCGGCTGTGGGTGTTCGACCTGTCCGCGCGCAAGCTGCTTTACCGCGAGCTGGTCGCCCACGGCCGGAACACGGGCGAGAACCTGGCGACGAAATTCTCCAACACGCCGGAGAGCTGGCAGTCCAGTCTGGGCCTTTTCCGCACCCTCGGCACCTACCTGGGCCGCAACGGTTACTCACTGCGCATGGAAGGCCTGGAACCGGGCACCAACGACCACGCGCTGAAGCGCGCGCTGGTGATTCACGGCGCAGCCTACGTCAACCCTGCACTCGTTCGACAGCAAGGGCGCATCGGCCGCAGCTACGGTTGCCCCGCCGTGCGCAACGCCATCGCGCGGCCGCTGATCGACACGCTCAAGGACGGCCAGTACGTGTTTTCCTATTATCCTGATTCGCGCTGGCTGAAAACCTCGCCGTATCTCAAGTGCAGCAGCGGACGCGCCACGATCGCGGCCCTCAACGCGCCCTGAATCGCCGGCTCCACCGATGGTGATCGCTCGACGGTTCGCCATCGGAGACAACCGCCGGCCGGTCAACGCACGCGGTCGCGTGCCACCGGCAGACGCGCGATGACCAGCAGCAGCACGGTCGCCAGGCCCATCATCATCCATGGCAACCACACGTGCGCGCGTACCCACCAGACCGTCACGCCCATCGACAGCGCAACCAGGCCCAGGGCCGTCCATCTGGCCCGGCGCGACACCGTGCGCTCGCGCTCCCAACGCTCGATCGCCGGGCCCAGCCTTGGCCGCGACAACAGCCACCGATGCCAGCGCGGCGAAGCGCGCGACCAGCACGCCGCCGTCACCAGCAGGAAGGGCACGGTCGGCAACAGCGGCAGTACGATGCCGATCAATCCGACCACCAGCGACAGTGCACCAACACCAATCAGCAACCAGCGTACGATGCGACTGCGGCGTTCCGGATTGTCGGCGAAGTCGGGCATGGAAAGCATGCGGAACATGGCGGGAACCGCAACCACTCTAGCAGCCTGGCCGCGGGGCAGCGGCCTTGGCGGACCAGAGGCCGTGCGGATCACTCCGAACGGCCTCGTGGTCGCGCATGACGAAGCCGGTCAGTCGATGCTGCCATCCAGGCCGCGACGCTTCAGCAACGGCTCGATCTGCGGCTCGTGGCCGGCAAAATCGCGGAACAGCTGCAACGCATCCTTGCTGCCGCCACGCGAGAGCAGGGTCGCGCGGAAACGGTCGCCGTTGGCACGGGTCAGGCCGCCGTGCGCCTTGATCCAGTCCACCGTGTTCGCATCCAGCACCTCGGACCAGATATAGGCGTAGTAGCCCGCGGCGTAGCCGCCCATGATGTGGCTGAAATACGGCGTGCGGTAGCGCGGCGGCACCATTGCGTAGTCGGTGCCGTTGGCCTTCAGCGCGGCGGCCTCGAACGCCATCACGCCGTCGGCCGCGGGGATCTTGTCCGCGCCGACCTGGTGCCAGCTCTGGTCGAGCATGGCCGAGCCCAGGTACTCGGTGGTGGCGAAGCCCTGGTTGAACTTCGAGCTGGCCAGCACCTTGTCCAGCAATTCCTGCGGCATCGCCTCGCCGGTCTGGTAGTGCTTCGCATAGTGGGCGAGCACGCTCGGCCAGTCCGCCCACATCTCGTTGACCTGCGAGGGGAACTCGACGAAGTCACGCGGCACGCTGGTGCCGCTGAAGTACGGGTATTTCACGTTCGAGAACATGCCGTGCAGCGCATGGCCGAACTCGTGGAACATCGTGGTCACCTCGTCCCAGGTCAGCAGGGTCGGACCGCTGGTCGGTTTGGTGATGTTGAGATGATTGGCCACGACTGGCAGGTAGCCGGTCAGACCGGACTGCTGCACGTAGGAGTTCATCCACGCGCCGCCACGCTTGGACGGGCGCGCATACATGTCGGCCAGGAAGATCGCCAGCTGGCTGCCATCGGCGTCGTACACGTCGTAGACCAGCACGTCGGGGTTGTAGACCGGCAGGTCGGTACGCTGCTTGAAGCTGAGGCCGTAGAGCTGGCCGGCGGCGTAGAACACGCCGTTCTCCAGCACGTTCTTCATCTCGAAGTACGGCTTGAGCTGACTTTCATCGAAGCTGTACTTCTCGGCGCGCACCTTCTCGGTGTAGTACGCCCAGTCCCACGGCTCGAGCCGGAACGAGGCCTCACCCCTGGCTGCCTGCTCCTTGTCGATCATCGCCTGCAACGCCGCGCCTTCGCGCTTGGCATTCGCCACCGCCGCCGGCGCCAGCTTGCCCAGCATCGCGTTGACCGCCTGCGGCGTCTTCGCCGTTTCGTCGGCCAGCACGTAGGCGGCCCAGGTCGGATAACCGAGCATCCTGGCCTTCTCGGCGCGCAGTTTCATCACCTGCGACACGATGGCGGTGTTGTCATAGGCGTTGCCGCGGCTGCCGCGTGCGATCGAGGCCTTGAACAGGCGCTCGCGCAGGGCGCGATTCTCCAACTGCGCCAGCGGCGGCTGGCCGGTGGTGTTGAGCAGGGCGATGACGTATTTGCCCTCCAGCCCCCTGGCCTTGGCGGCGGCTGCGGCGGCGCCGATCTGCGTGTCGGTGAGACCGGCCAGTTCGGCCTTGGTATCAACCACCAGCGCCGAGTCGTTCACCTCGGCCAGCACGTTCTGGCTGAACTTGGTGCCCAGTGTGGCCAGTTCGCCGTTGATCTCTTTCAGGTGCGCCTTGTCGGCTTCGGACAGCTTGGCACCGGCGCGCACGAAGTCGGTATGGTAACGCTCGATCAGGCGCACGCCCTCGGCATCCAGGCCCAGGCTGGCACGGGTGTCATACAGCTTCTGGATGCGTGCGAACAGCGCCGGGTCGAGCATGATCGCATCGCGGTGCGCCGACAGCTTGGGCGCGTACTCGGCCTGGATGGCCTCGCGCGCGTCGCTGTTCTCCACGCCGACCAGGCTGAAGAACACGGTCGAGGTGCGCTTCAGGATCTGCCCGGACTGCTCCAGCGCAATGATGGTGTTGTCGAACGTCGGCGCCTCGGCACGCTGCGCGATGACTTCCGCTTCCTTCAGCTGCTCGGCCATGCCGCGGTCGAAGCCCGGTGCGAAATGGCGATCCTGAATCTGGTCGAAGGCGGGGTAATGCAGCGGCAACTCGCTTTCTGCGAAGAATGGGTTGGCAGTGGCATCGGCGACCAACGCCTGCGTCTGCGCCGGGCTGCGGCCGGCCTCGCGCTGGTCCGAACCGGCATCGGCACACGCCGCGACGGAACTGGACAACGCAATGGTCATCGCCAGGGAGAGGGAGAGTTTCATCGGCATGGACTCTTGATGGGTAAACCCCGATCCTACCTAATGAGCCTCTCCGACACCCATGACTAAAGCCATGGATCAGTACGGATCCGGTCAGGCGCAGGGACGACCGTGCCGCGAGCGAGCGCTTGGCGTTCGCGCGGGAACCCGCCCGTCTAGCAGTCTGCCGGACTTATGAAGAACCGGCTGCAACAGCATGGACGCACCGGGCCCATGTGCGCACGCCTCACGTTGCTGCGCCGCGTTCACCGACGGCAGCGGGGCGAACGGAGCGCTGATCGCGCCGTTCGCGGCCGATCAGGTCCACCAGGTGGCGTTCAATCCCGAACACGTGCGGGTCGTGGGCGTCGAGCGTGCGCAGCGCGGCGGCGAGCTGCAGCAGGTAGTCGCGGTTCGGCCCGCTGGGTCCGGACGAGGCGGCGATATGGCGCGCGATCTCCTCCTCGGTCGCCGGCCCCAGGAACGCGGCGTTCTCCGTCGTGGCGATGTACACCAGGCCCTCGGCCTGCTCGTTCCCGCCAAGGTGAAGCTCGGTGGCAAAACGCAGGTAGCCGTTCTTTTCGCGCACGTCGAGCTGGCCGAACACCGCCGGCGTGATCAAATAGGCCATGCCGACGCAGACCGCGTCGCGCTGAGGCACCAGGGTGACCACACGGCCGGGCGCGTCCGGCGTCCCACGATGATCATGCGAGCCCTGCCAGAAGCGTCGCACCCAGTGCCGGATGCTTGCCGGGCGCCGTTCGATGAACGGGAAATCGACCTTGTAGATCAGCGAGCCGTACCCAAACAGCCACACCTGCTCATTGTCGGCAAAGTGGTCCATACGGCGGTTGGCGGCAACGGTATCGGCAGGCATGCTCGGGCGGGAAAATGGCAACTTCGAGTCACACCAGTATGATGCCGCGGCCGTCGTGGCGTCGAACGACCGCGCTCGCCTTCGTGCGTGACGGTTGCCCGCCGCTCAGTCACACTCCATTAACGAACCGGCAAGTACATTAACCCCATGTCGTGAGACACCCTTCCCACCGTGTGGCGAGGCTCCCCTCCTCCTCCACACATGCACAGACGGACACCGAACCCGCAGACTCCCCTCTGCGGGTTTTTTTTGGGCGGCAGCCGGCCGCGGCCGCGCCGTTTCACGCTGCTCCGGAAGCTCCGGCCGGATGTGCCAGCGCAAAGTCGATCGCCGCACACACCGCCGTCGCCTGCGCCGCATTGCACTGTTCGGGGGTGGCGCGGGGACTGTCGGGATAGACCTCGGTGGTGGTCTTGTACGGGGCGTAGGTGACGCCGGCACAGAGGCCGAGCTGCCTGAGCGGGTACTGGATCACCCCGGGCCCGACCACCGGCGAACCGATGATCCGGCCGCAGGCATCGGCCGGCGCGATATGGGTGACCCTGGCCACCGCATTGATGATCGCCTGCTGAAACGCCGGCTGCGGATGGTCGCTGTCGTCGACCAGGTAGAAGCCGTCGGGAATCTCGCCCGGCTCAAAGACCAGCCCATCACGCGCCGCCAGCGCTGGGCGGAACTCCGACTCGTCGCTGTCGGTGGTTTCATGCAGGTCGATGTGCACCAGGGCGCGCTCGCGGATCGGCGCGACCAGATCCATCAGGGCGGCCGACTCCTGCACCGGGCTGTCTTCGCGGAAGGAGCGGTTCGGGTCACGTGCGTCCGCATTCCAGCGATGGATCCGCTCATAGCCCCACGGGCTCACGCAGGGGGCCATGAGCAGGTTGACCCGGCCGGCATAGCCGGCAGCGTGCAACTCGGCGAATTGCAAGGCGCCATGCACGCCGCTGGTCTCGTAGCCGTGCACGCCGCCGGTCACCAGCACCGGCGGGAGCTCGTCACGCCAGTTCCGGCTCCTGAGCGCGAACAAGGGGTAGCTGCCGGAGGGATAGTCCAGTTGGCCGTACTGCAACACGTCGAAATGCACGCGCAGGCCTTCGATCCTGCGCAGCACGTCCGTCTCGTAGCTGCGCCGTACCTGTTGGCGCGTCCGCCAGGCGGCGACTTCTGCATCGCCCCAGGGCTGCCCCGGCATGCCAATGGGAGGGAGGTCGTGAAAAGCCATTCGAAAACTCTTACTTGCTCGTGCCGTTGCCCGTCGCGTTCCCGCTCGGCAGCGGCTCCAGATTGAAGCTGATCGTGGTGAACTTGCGGTCCAGCCCCGCCACCACCTCGTCGGTCAGGTCGTTGGTCGTGTTGCCGCCGAGCACGGCATCGCGATTGAGCAGCAGACCGCATTTGTGGCTCTTGTAACTTGCGGCCACGATCGGCTGCGCGTCCTGGCCGATCTGTTGCATGACTTTGGCGCGGGTGAGCTGGATGCGCTCGTTCTGCTCGCTGGCCTGCGACTGGAACGTCTGCGCGCGCTGCTGCAGGGCGGCTCCCTGTTGCTTGCGATCAGCCTCGCTGAGGGTCCCCACCTTTTGCTGGAAACTCTGGATATCGGCATCCAGCGGCTTGCGCTGGATGGTCAGCTGGCTGCGCACCTGCTCGGCCAGTTGGCCCAGCCGCTCGCTGGCGGCCTTGCCGATCTTGGACTGGGCAAACACCGCTTCACGCGAAAGCATGCACACGCCGGCCACGGGACTGCCGCCCAGCTCGTCGGCGGCATACGCGGGTGCCACCGGAATGGCGGCCAGGCCAGCGGCAGTGATAAGGGAGGCGACGAGCGAGGAACGGATCAGATTCATGGCGGACGGTCCCTGGTGATGGAGTTCACGCGTCCATCGTCTTCGCGACCGACACGTGGTTGCGCAGCATAACCGATCATATGTTCTCGACGCGCAGACGAGCACACATCCCCGTGCGGGACAGCGTAATTCGCCGGTTCGCCGCCCGCAATGGGCCAACCGCTGTTTCTAGGAGCGTGGGCCGTAGAATCAACGCAACGGCTTTCCTGGTAGTTCACGTGTCCGCAATCCCACGCAAGATCGTGCATATCGACATGGACGCGTTCTACGCATCGGTCGAGCAGCGCGACGATCCCTCGTTGCGCGGCAAGCCGGTGGCGGTGGCCTGGCGCGGCAGCCGCTCGGTGGTGGTCGCGGCCAGCTACGAGGCGCGGGTGTTCGGTGTGCGCTCGGCGATGCCGGCGATCAGCGCAGAGCGGCTGTGCCCGCAATTGGTGTTCGTGCCACCGGATTTCGTGCGGTACAAGGCGGTGTCGCGGCAGATCCGCGGGATCTTCGCCCGCCATACCGACCTGATCGAGCCGCTGTCACTGGACGAGGCCTACCTCGATGTCAGCACGACGAAAACCCGCCTGTCCTCGGCCACCGCCACCGCCGAGGCGATCCGCGCGGCCATCCGTGAGGAAACCGCGCTGACCGCCTCGGCCGGGGTGGCGCCGAACAAGTTCCTGGCCAAGATCGCCTCGGACTGGAACAAGCCGGACGGTCTGTACGTCATTCGCCCGAATCGCATCGAAGCCTTCCTCACACCGCTGCCGGTGGGGCGACTGCCCGGTGTGGGCAAGGTGATGAACGCGAAACTGGCCGCGCTCGGCATTGCCACCGTCGGTGACCTGCGCGCCTTCGCGGCGGCAGCGCTGGAGCAGCGTTTCGGCCGCTGGGGCCGACGTTTGCACGAACTGGCCAACGGCATCGACGAGCACCCGGTGCAACCGGAACGGCCGACCCTGCAGATCTCCGCCGAGGACACCTTCGAGCACGATCTGAAACTGGACGAGCTCGAGCCGCACATCCGCCGCCTGGCCGACAAGGCCTGGGCCGGCTACCAGCGCGAGCGCGAGCGGGTTGCACGCACCGTGGTGCTGAAGCTGAAGACCACCGATTTCCATACCCTGACCCGCAGCCTCACCCCACCGCAGCGCCCCCGCTCGGCGCAGGAACTGGGCACGATCGCCTGTGCGCTGCGCGGGCGCGTCGAGCGTCCGCCGGACAGTCGCTATCGACTGGTCGGCGTGGGCTTGACCGGCTTCGTCGATCGCGACAGTTACCAGGCGCAGGCCGACCTGTTCGATCGGTGAGGGCAATGACCCCTACGAAAACACGATGCTGGCGACCGCACCATTGGCATCGCTGCGCGGGCGCATCGAAACATCCCAACCGTACAGTTCGCACAGCCGACGCACGATCGCCAGGCCGAGGCCGGCGCCGCTGCCGCCGACGCCCTCGCCGCGCACCCCACGCTGGAACAATCGCTCGGCATCCTCCGGCTTGATGCCGGGGCCGGTATCGATCACCTCGATCCCGCCCCCGCCCACCACCACCTGCACACTGCCCTCGAGGGTGTACTTGATCGCGTTGCCGATCAGGTTGGTCAACGCCACCGACAATATCGACGCGGGAGCGTTGACGTTGACCGGCTCGCGCACGTCCAGCTCGATCGTCAGCGGTTTGCCGCGCATCTGCGGGCGCTGGCTCTCGATCACGTCGGCGGCGACCTTGCCCACCTCGGTGGTCTCGCCGCGGGTGGGCCCGCGCCGCTCGGCGCGCGACAGCAGCAGCAACGCCTCGATCAGCTCGGTTGCCTGGCGCGAGGCGCGCTCGATCCGCTTCAGCCGCTCGCGCAATTTCCCGGTGAGGTCGGGCGAACCCTGCAGCAATTCGGTGGTGCTGGCGATCACCGCCAGCGGGGTGCGCAGCTCATGGCTGACGTCGGAATTGAACTCGCGATCACGCTCGACCATCGCGGTGAGCCGCGTCGAATACTCGTCCAGCGCATGCGCCAGCTCGCCCACCTCGTCGTCGGCGAAATACGGCGCCAGCGGCTCGGCCTTGCCGGCCCGGCGAAAATCGCGCAGGCGCTGCGCGAGGTCGGTCACCGGCTTGAGTACCTTGCGTGAAAGCCATATGCCCAGCACCAGCGAGAGCAATCCGAACAGGAATACCGCACCAATCACGCTGACCAGCAGTTGCTGTTTGCCCAGCTCTTCGCGCGACACGTCGTAGCGCAGGAAGCTGATGATGCCGTCCTTGCGTTCCACGGCCAGCTTGAAGTGGTGCACGGAGCCATCCGCATCGGTGGTGCTCAAGTCGTGCACGCCATTGGCGAGGTTCTGCCACTCCAACGGCGCCTTGTAGATCGTGCGATCGCTCCACGTCCACGCCTCCACGATGGTGAACTTCGGCGGTCGATCCGGATGTTCGCGCACCTGCCGGTTGAGGTTGTCGACCTCCGCTTGCAGCGCGGCCGTGACCAACTGGTCCTCCACCTTGGCACGGATGTTCAGCGCCGCGAACGCAAACAGCGCGCTGAGTCCGAAGCCGAACAGCGTGAACGAGACGATCAAACGATAACGGAGCTTACGCCTGGACCGCATCCGGCTCGACCATCCGGTAACCGATACCATGCCGGGTGTGGATCAGCGGCTTGTCGAACGGCTTGTCGATCGCCGCACGCAGGCCGTGGATGTGCACGCGCAGGCTGTCGCTGTCGGGCAGTTCCTCGCCCCACACGCGCTGCTCCAGGTCCTGCCGGGTCACCACGGAGGGGCTGGCCTCCATCAGCGCCTGCAGCAGCTTCAGGCCGATCGGGTTCAACTGGATCGACTTGCCCTCGCGGTTCACGGTCAGCGTGTCCAGGTTGAAGGTGAGGTCGGCCACCTTCAGCACCCGGCTCTGCGGCCCCTTGCCGCGGCGTGCCAGCACTTCCAGCCGCGCGGCCAGTTCCTGCAGCGCGAACGGCTTGGTCATGTAGTCGTCGGCGCCGGACTCGAAGCCGGTCAGCTTCTGCTCCAGCGCATCGCGCGCGGTGAGCATCAGGATCGGCGTCTGCTTGTGCGCCTCGTGGCGCAGCTTGCGGGCGACCTCCAGACCGTCCATGCCGGGCAGAGTGAGATCCAGCACGATCACGTCGAAATCGTGCACCACGGCCAGGTGCAGGCCGGTCACGCCGTCACCGGCGAAATCCACCACGTTGCCCCGGTCTTCCAGATAATCGCCGATGTTGGTCGCGAGGTCGCTGTTGTCTTCGATCACCAGTACGCGCATGCGTCACTCCTGCTCAGCCGGCGCACGGGACGGCTGGAGATGCCAGCTTAACAAGCTTGGGTGAAACTGGCGCATCGGCAAGAAAAAGGCCCGGATGCACGACTCGCCGTCGCCCACCTGGGCCCAAACAACTACCCCGCTTCCATCACCTGCCATCCGCCACGTGGTGTACCCGCAGACAAATGGTTCAGTCATGCTAGCGGCTTGCTGGTTAGGCCACGGTTAATCCGCGCCGATCGAGAGCCGCAGCCGGCCCGGCCGGTCGGTGCCGCCTGGCCTTTCGGTGCTCCAGCAGAGCCATGATCGCGCCGGCCACGTCCACCCCGGTAGCGGCCTCGATACCCTCCAGCCCGGGGGAAGCATTCACCTCCAGCAACAGCGGCCCACGGTTGGAACGAAGGAGGTCGACGCCGGCAATGCCCAGCCCCAGCGCGGCCGCCGCCCGGACCGCGATGCGCTTCTCTTCGGCACTCAACACCGCCGCCACCGCACTGCCGCCGCGATGCAGGTTGGCGCGGAAATCGCCCGGGCTGGCTTCACGCTGCATGGCCGCCACGACCTTGCGACCGACCACGAAGCAGCGGATATCGCTGCCGCCGGCTTCGGCGATGAATTCCTGCACCAGGAAGTTGGCGTACAGGCCACGGAACGCTTCGATCACGCTCTGCGATCCACTGCGCTTCTCGGCCAGCACCACACCGGCACCCTGGCTGCCTTCGTTGAGCTTGATCACGTGCGGCGGATCACCGAGCAGGGCCAGCACGTCGGCGCTGTCGTCGGGGTTGTCGCCGAACACGGTCACCGGCATGGCGATGCCCTGGGCGGCCAGGATCTGCAGGCAGCGCAGCTTGTCGCGCGCGCGCAGCACGGCGTCGGACGGATTGGGCGTGTACACGCCCATCATCTCCAGCTGGCGCAACACCGCCGTGCCGTAGAACGTGGTCGAGCTGCCGATACGCGGAATCACCGCGTCGATATTGCGCACTGGCTTGCCGTTGTAGCGGATAGCCACCGCACCCGGCGCGATGCGCACGTAGCAGCGCAGCGGATCGAACACCCGCACCACGTGTCCGCGTTCGCGCGCGGCCTCGAGCAGTCGCCTGGTCGAGTACAGGCGGGTGTTGCGCGACAGGATGGCGATTTTCATGGACGGCTCGCGGGGCCCGCGCCCAACGGCAACGGGCGGGATGGGGTGCACGGAGAGCCACGCCGCCAGGTTGCTGCGCCGCCGCGCCGGAACGCCTCCGGCGCATCGACAAGCCGCGAACGGCGGCGTGCACCGGTAGCGGGCCTGGCCTCGGGCGCGCCGATGCCCAGCCGCGGCAGCGCCGGCCGGCCGCACCAACCCGGGAGCCCCAGCCGCGCGCCGATCGGATCCGCCATGGGTTGAGGACAGCTCGGAAATCGCATCACTGGAAGAATGGAGCGGGTGAAGGGAATCGAACCCTCGTCAGTAGCTTGGGAAGCTACAGCTCTACCATTGAGCTACACCCGCCTGCGGTGTCTGCGCATGGTAACCCGGGATACGCGTGGTGGGAACTACGTCGTGCAACCCAATGGCAGCTGAATCGTGCATGGCGCCGAGCTGAACCGCTGGCCGCGCCAAGGCCCGGAACTAAGGCGCGGCTAACCTGCATCATGCGCATAATCGAGCCGTGACCCCATCCACGCAAGCGTTTGAACCCGCGACATCACGGCACAACCGGCATCGGTCCACAGGGGGGACTGTCATGAGGACATTGAGCAAACTGCTTGATCGGCTGCGCCGCCATGGCGCCGTGCTGGCCATCGCGCTGCTGTGCGCCGGTACCGGTCTTGCGCAGGCACAGAGCGAGGCCGGCTACGACCGTGCCGATCCGCCGGGCCGGGTGGCCCGGCTGTCCTGGATCACCGGTGACCTCGGCCTGCTGCCGAGCGGCGCCGGCAACTGGAGCGATGCCAGCCTCAACCGCCCGCTGACCACCGGCGACATGCTGTCCAGCGGCGCCGGTGCGCGGGCCGAGCTGGAGTTCGGTGGCGCCACGCTGCGGCTGGACCATCGCACCGACCTGGGCCTGCTCGACCTCGACGAACAACTGGCGCAGATCGAACTGACCCAAGGCACGTTGAGCCTGAGCGTGCACCGCGTGGATGAGCACCAGAGCTACGAGATCGACACCCCGACCGTGGCGCTGGTGATCGACCAGCCGGGTCGCTTCCGGGTGGACATCGAGGGCAACGCCACCCGGGTCACGGTGTTCGAGGGCAAGGCCACGGTATACGGGGAGAACGACGCCAAGCGTCACGTTTTCGCCGGACGCCGTTATCGGTTCGGCGACTCCGGCCTGGCTGCCGTAGCCATCAGCGAGCTCGACGGCGGCGACGATTTCGACGCCTGGGCCCACCAGCGCGACCAGCGCTATGGCCAGTCGCGCAGCAGCCAGTACGTGTCGACCGAGGTGGTTGGGTACCAGGACCTGGACCAGTACGGCGAATGGCAGTACAGCCGCGACTACGGTGCCGTGTGGTATCCCAGCCACGTGACGGTTGGCTGGGCACCGTACCGCGACGGCCGCTGGGCCTACATCGCGCCGTGGGGCTGGACCTGGATCGACGCGATGCCGTGGGGCTATGCGCCATACCACTATGGCCGCTGGGCACACACCCACCGTGGCTGGGGCTGGGTCCCCGGGCCGCGCTACGCCCGCCCGATCTATGCGCCGGCACTGGTTGCCTTCGTCGGCGGCACCAGCTTCTCGGCGGGCATCGGCAGCGGCCCGATCGGCTGGTTCCCGCTTGGCCCCGGCGAGATCTACAACCCGTGGTACCGCGCCAGCCGCGACTATTACCACCGCGTCAATGTCGCCAACATCCGGGCGGGCCGCAACCTCACCCGCGTCACCATCAACAACCGGATCAACAACCACTACGGCCACTACCGGGAGAACCGGCCGCTGCGCGACGTGCGCTACGTCAACCGCCGTGCGCCGGGCGGGTTCAGCGCCATGCCGGGCCGTGAGTTTGCCGCCGGCCAGTATGTGCCGCGCAACCTGGTCAAAGTGGACCGCCGCCAGTTGGAAACCGCGCCGGTGAACCCGCGAGGGATCGAAGCGCGTCCCTTGCGGGACAGCCGGGCTGGCCAGCACAGCGCGCATGTCCGACAGTTGCCGGCGGGTGGCTCCCGGCGCGAGGTGGTCGCGCGGCGCGCACCGCCGATGATGACCGAACGCCGCGTCGATCCCGGTCACCAGCCGGCCGGCCCACAACGCCCCGTGGTGGCGAGGCCGAACGTACGCCTGCTGAATCAGCCGCGCGCCGAGGCGCCAGAACGTCACCGGGCCGGCCAACAGCCGCCTCTGCAACGTCGCGCCGACAGGAGCGCGGACACGCCGACCGTGCAACGTCGCCACCGTCAGGCCGAGCCGACGCCGCGCGGCGAGTTGCCTTCGGCCCGTTTCGCCCACCCGCAGGACCGCAACGCCAACCGCGAACAGGCGGCCCTGCCGCGACCGGGCGTCAGCTACATTGCGCGCGACGACCAGAAGCGCGAACAGTCGACGCCTCGTGACGGCGCCACCCTGCCACGGGTGCCGCAGATCCGGCGCGCCGACACCGTCAGTCGGGGCGACCCGGTCCGCGAGCAGCAGTCGCCACGCCGTACGGTCAGTCAGCCTGGCCTCAATACCCCCCAACGCAGCAACCGTCCCGAACCTCGCTTCGATCGCGCCGAGGGCGCCAGCCCCGCCTACGTGCGCGCGCCGCGCCGCAGCGAACCCGCCTTGCGTGACCTGCCGCGACAGGCCGTGCAGCAACCGCGACGCGAACCGGTGCGCCACGAACAGGCCCGGCAGGCACCGCCGCAACGCGTGGCGCCGTCGCCACCCGTGAGCTCGACCCCGCGCGCGACGCCATCAGGCAGCGAGAAACCGCTCTCAAAACGTGCCCAGCTGCTGCAGGAACGAGAGCCCTGAACGTGCCGCAGGGAAAGACGGCGACGCAAGGTCAGGCAGGGCACTTCCATCATTCTGGTAGAGTCTGGCGCCCTCGAACCTGTCCGGCAGTTCCGCACCGCCGGCTGCCGCCGCCCTGGAAACCCGCATGAGCGCCGACGATCACCCGACCTCCCCGGAGCACCTGCGCCGGATCCGCAGCTTCGTGTTGCGTGAGGGCCGCATGACGCCGGCCCAACAGCGCGCCTTCGACACCTTGTGGTCGCGCTATGGCCTGGATTACCGCGGCACGCTGCGTGATCTGGACGCCAGCTTCGGCCGATCCGCGCCGCGGGTAATGGAGATCGGCTTTGGCAACGGCGAGACGCTGGCCTGGGCCAGCGAGCACGATCCCGACCGCGACTTCATCGGCGTGGAAGTGCATGGGCCCGGGGTCGGCCGCCTGATGAACGCACTGGCCGCGCGCGATGCGGACAATGTGCGCGTGTACCGGCACGACGCGGTCGAGGTACTTGAACACGAGATCGCCCCGGCCTCACTGGTCGAAGTGCGCATCTGGTTTCCGGATCCATGGCACAAGAAGCGCCATCACAAGCGCCGCCTGATCCAGCCCGACTTCGTCGCCCTGCTCGCCACGCGCATGGTACCGGGCGGCCTGCTGCACCTGGCCACCGACTGGCAGTCTTACGCCGAGCACATGCTCGAGGTGATGGAGGCCGCGCCGGACTGGCGCCGTGAACCCGGCCCCGGTCCCGGCCCCTATGCCGACAAGCCGGACTGGCGCATCGAGACGCACTTCGAACGGCGCGGCGTGAAACTGGGGCATGGCGTGTGGGACCTGCTGTACCGAAAAGCCTGACGCCGCCTGCGGCCCCGGGCGCAGACAAATGCCGACGGCCCGCCTCAAGCGCGCCCTTCCCTGCGCGCGGGGTGGGCTCGGGTGGGGTCGCTCGGGCTGCGAGTCACCGGCGACCGCGCCGCCCGCTTATACTCGTGGCCATCCACCCAGGGATGCATCGACGCCGCGTGAAGTCTCCACTGCCCCACCGTAACCAGCGTGCCCCGATGCCGCACCGGCGGGCGCCCTGATGGGACTCTCACTCAGCCCCGAAATGATCATGGTGCTGGGCCTGCTGGCCTTCACCATGCTGATGCTGGTGCTGGAATGGATCCGCGCCGACATGGTGGCGTTGCTGGTGGTGGTGACGATCGGGCTGATCGGACTGATCCCCGCCGAACGCGTATTCAACGGTTTCGCCGGCAACGCCGTGATCGCGATCATCGCGATCATGATCATGGGCGAGGGCCTCGACCGCGCCGGCGTGCTCACCCACACTGCGCGCTTCGTGATGCGCATGGCCCGCGGCGTGGAGTCGCGCCTGGGGCTGGTGATCAACCTGGTCGCCAGCCTGTTCAGCGCAGTGATCCCGAGCCAGGCGCTGGCCGCGCTGATGATCCCGGTCAGCAGTCGCCTCTCGGCGCGCACCGGCGTGCCGATCTCGCGACTGCTGCTGCCGATGGCGTTTTGCATCCTGACCGCCACCAACACCACGCTGATCGCAAACTCGCCGTTGATCGTGCTGAACGACCTGATCGCCAGCGCCAATGCGAACCTGCCGCCCGGCGCCCACACGATCCCGAAGTTCGGCCTGTTCAGCGTCACCCCGGTGGGCCTGGCGCTGGCGATCGTCGGCGTGGCGTACTTCTATTTTTTCGGGCACAAACTGCTGCCCGGCCACGAAGACGAACGCTTGAAGGTGACGCCGGGGCGCACCGAGAGCTATTTCGCCGAGACCTACGGCATCGGCGGCGACACCGCCGAGCTCACGGTCACCGCGGAGAGTCCGCTGGTGGGCATGAGCATCGGCGAGGCCGAGGCGCTGCACGAGGCGCCGCTGATCCTGGCGATCAAGAGCGGCAACGACGCGCGCATGGCGCCGCCGGCCGACCATGTGATCTGGGTCGGCTCGATCCTCGGCGTGCTGGGCCCGCGCGAGCAGTTGAACCAGTTCGCCAACAACCAACTGTGCCGGCTGTCGACCCAGATGCGCCAACTCGGCGAATTGTTCAACCCGACCCGCGCCGGCATTTCCGAGGTGGTGATACCGCCGGTGTCGCGCTTCATCAAGCACACCGTGGCTGAGCTGCGCCTGCGCAAGCGCTTCGGTATTTCGGTGCTGGCGGTGACTCGCGGCGACCAGGTCTTTCGCGACGACGTGCGCGGGGTGAGCCTGCGCGCCGGCGACACGATGGTGCTGCACAGCACCTGGCACGATCTGGCACTGGCCTCCGAAGACAAGGACCTGGTCGTCGTCACCGACATCCCGAAGGAAGAACAGCGCCCCGGCAAGATCTGGCAGGCGGTGGGCTTCTTCCTGATGGCGCAGGGGCTGGCCCTGTTCACCGACCTCGACCTGTCGCTGTCGATGATGACCGGCGCGATCGCGATGTTGCTGACCGGCGTGTTGAACATGGACGAGGCGTACAAGGCGATCAACTGGAAAACGATCTTCGTGGTCGCCTGCCTGATCCCGCTGGGCTGGTCGATGGATGCCACCGGCACCGCGGCGTGGATCGCGCAGCAGGCGCTGGTGCACCTGGGCAGCGTCGCGCCGTGGGTGTTGCAACTGTTTCTGGCCGTGCTGACGTTGCTGTTCGCACAGATGATGTCGAACGTCGGCGCCACCGTGATGATGGTGCCGATCGCGATCAGCATGGCCGTCGCCACCGGCGCCAATCCGGCGGCCTATGCGCTGATCGTGGCGGTGTCCTCCTCCAACACCTTCCTGCTCAGTGCCGGCCACCCCGCGCTGATGATGGTTACCGGCCCGGGCGGCTACAAGGGCAAGGACTTCCTGCGTGTCGGCGCGCCGCTGACCGTGGTGGTGCTGGCCGTGACCCTGGTCGTGATCAACCTGATGTTTCGCTGAGGGGCCGGGATTCGGGATCCGGGAATCGAGAGTCAGGGACTTCCCGAAATCTCACCCGGCAGCATCAACCGGCCGGCCCTCGCGCTCCAGACAAACCGCGTCGTCGATCACGCGAACCGGTACCGCCCGCAGGTGCTGACCACGGCACGGCCCACCGGTACAGAGCCCGTCGGACTGCTTGAAGACCGCACCGTGGACCGCACAGATCAGGGTATCGTTCTTCAGCAGGAATTTACCGGGGGCGTAGTCGAGCCGATTGCCGGCGTGCGGACAGATGTTGAGATAGCCGCTCACCTGTTGGCCCTGGCGCAGCAAAATCACGCTTTCCTCGCCATCGACCAGCATCGCATCCACCGCGGTGGCGCCCCCATCGGGTATCTGCGCCAGCCGGCACAACCGTTGCAATCGCTCCGGCTGCGACGTTCCGACCGGGGTCACTGTATCCATCGGCACTTGCCTCGCGGGCCGGTTGGCCCCATGGTTGGGTGGTAAGTCGTTGATTTTACCATACGGGTTTTTTAACACATGCGCCTTTTCCTGCACTCCACACGCCGTCCCCGCCACCCGGTGGCGCGCTTCCTGTCGCTGCTGCTGGGCCTGGCCGTGATCGGCGTGCTGCTGGTATTCGGCCTGATGGTGGCGGGCGTGCTGCTGGTAGGCGGGGTGATTTTGCTGGCGATCCGCCAGTGGAAACAGGCCTCTGCACCCGCCAAGCCGTCGGTCGGGACCGCGAAAGACCAACCGGCCGTACTGGAAGGGGAATTCCGGGTGCTTCACCCTGGCCGCTCCACCACGCATTGAACGAGCCCTGAGCGCGCACAGCGATCCCGCGTTCGCGGATAATGCGCCGTCCCCACACGGCCTGCCCCCATGTACGAATCCTCCGTCGGTGCCGCGGCACCGGCGCATCGCCTGACTGATCCCCGCCTGCTGGTTCCGCTGGGGCTTCTGACGCTGTACGTGATCTGGGGTTCGACCTACCTCGGCATCCGCTTCGCGCTGGAAAGCTATCCGCCGTTCCTGCTGGCCGGTATCCGCTTCCTGGGTGCCGGCGTCGCTCTGTACGGTTTCCTGCGCTGGCGCGGCATGGCGACGCCGACCCCGCTGCAATGGCGCAATGCCGCATTCACCGGCTTGCTGTTGCTGGGCATGGGCAACGGGCTGGTCTGCTTTGCCGAGGAGCGGGTCAGCTCGGGTATCGCCGCCGTGGCCGTGGCCAGCATGCCCTTGTTCGCGGCACTGTTCACCGGCATGTACGGGCAGTGGCCGAACCGACGCGAGAGCGTAGGCCTGGTGGTCGGCTTTGCCGGGGTGATCGTGCTGAACCTGGGCAGCAGCCTGTCCGGATCGCGAGTGGGTGCGCTGGCCCTGCTCACGGCGGCCATGTGCTGGGCGTTCGGTTCGGCCTGGAGCCGTCGCCGCGAGATGCCGCCCGGTCCGATGAACACCGCCGCGCAGATGTTGTGCGCCAGCGTCGCCTTGCTGGCGTTCGGCTTCCTCAACGGCGAACGGCTGCCCTCGCATCCCGGCACGCAAGCCACCCTGGCGCTGATCTACCTGGGCGTGTTCGGTTCGATCATCGCCTTCAGCGCTTATCTGTACGTGCTCAAGCACGCCCGCCCGGCGCTGGCCACCAGCTACGCCTACGTAAACCCGCCAGTGGCCGTACTGCTTGGCATCCTGTTGGCCGGCGAGCATCTTGGCCCCTTCGATCTGGCCGGCATGGCAGTGATCCTGCTTGGCGTGATGGTGATTACGCTGGGCCGGGCCCGCGGCACGGATACGCCGTCATCACCGCGGCGGCGCTTCGGCGGCAGCGCGCGCTGAGGGTCCGCGCGCGGCGTCCTGCCGCGCCAACGACAACGTAAACGCCGGGTATTTCCCGGGCACCGCAGGCAGTACCTGCATCCACGCCAGCAATGGCGGGAACAACCGGTCGGCACGCAACGGCAAGGTCACATGCCCTTCATCGGGGATCTCCACGTGGCTCGCCCGCGACGAGCGACGGCTCAAGGCGGCGAGCGCGTCGCTCGAAATCAACACGTCCGGGCTGCCGCGCAGGATCAGCGTGCAGCTCGAGGTCTGCGCCAGCGCATCGCGGGGATTGACGTGCTCCAGCTCGACGCCCAGCTTCCGGCTCGCACGCGCGATCGCCGCATTGACTTCCCCGGGGGTGACCCAGCGTGCCAGCCAGCGGTAACCGAACAGGTCGCTGTCCGACGCGCGGCGGATCACGG
>JACDJC010000169.1_pt1 | contig 85970 bp, 65 predicted proteins | sample 7454191 | NCBI WGS metagenome assembly JACDJC01 (sample SAMN14253291, study PRJNA609438) | sludge metagenome | isolation source: sludge after 25d culture with pyrite and EDTA | collected 2018-12-20 | reverse complement strand
CTACTTCTTAAATTTTTATCATAAGTTTGTCCAAAATATTAACCCCTGCCAATGAAACCAATGACCAAGTTGCTGATTCTTCTGGTATTGTTTACCAATGCGCTTTTTGCACAAACCCGGCATGAGTGGGAAGATGAAACGGTGAATGCCATCAATAAGGAAAAAGCGCGCAATACCTACATGCCTTATGCGGAAATCGGGCAGGCGGTGAAGGATAACTGGAACGACTCGCCCTATTATCTGAATCTGAACGGTAGCTGGAAGTTCAACTTTGTGAAGCATCCCGATTTGCGACCAAAAGATTTCTACCGTGATGGCTTTGATGTTTCTTACTGGGATAATATTGAAGTGCCTTCGTGTTGGCAAATGAAGGGTTATGGCATACCGATATACACGAATGTGACCTATCCCCATGCGGCAAATCCACCTTACATTATGGATCCCGTGCCGGCCAACTATACAAAAAATGAATATCCCAATCCGGTGGGCTCCTATGTGCGGGAATTTGAAGTCCCGGCAGATTTTGCGGGAAGGCGTACCTTTATCCATTTCGCGGGCGTTGAAAGTGCCATGTATTTGTGGATAAATGGCAAGAAAGTGGGCTATAGTGAAGACAGCCGACTGCCGGCAGAATTTGACATCACCCGTTACATTAAACCGGGAAGCAATCGTCTGGCAGTAGAAGTATATCAATGGTGCGATGGCAGTTATCTGGAAGATCAGGATTTCTGGCGCCTGAGCGGCATTTATCGCAACGTCTATCTTTATTCCGTACCGAACTTGTATTTAAGGGATTACTGGCTGAAGTCCGATTTAAATGCAGATTACTCCGAAGCGATATTTTCCGTGGAAACCAGTTTCGTAAACTATGGAGCAAGTGGCAATCATCAGCTTGAAGTTTACCTTTTGTCTGAAGATGAATCACCAGAAATGGTCATGCCTTTGATGACACATCAGGTAAGCGCAACTGCTCAGCCAAAAGCACCTGTATTAAAGGCAAACATTCCCCATCCCCATCTGTGGTCAGCGGAAACACCCTATTTATACACCATTTTGCTTGTTACCAAAGATGCAACGGGAAAAACCCTGATGGTACAGCGCAGTGATTTTGGCTTCCGCAGGATAGAAATTCGTGATCAGCAACTGTGGATAAATGGTAAAAGCATCAAAATCAAAGGGGTTAACCGCCATGATATTGACCCTGCGGATGGCAGGACCATTTCCAGAGCATCTATGGTTCGGGATGTAGAGCTTTTTAAGCAACTCAACATGAATACGGTACGTACAAGTCACTACCCCAACGATTCCTATTTCTATTCACTATGCGACCGCTATGGCATTTACGTGATTGATGAAGCCAACGTGGAATCTCACGGCATGGGCTATGGTGATAAGTCACTCGGTCATGTAAAAAGCTGGCAGGATGCTCATGTCTCCAGGATAATGAATATGATAGAGCGCGACAAAAACCATCCTTCCATCATCATGTGGTCGTTGGGCAATGAAGCCGGCCCGGGTATCAACTTTGAAGCAGCATCAGCTGCTGTTAAGGCGAGAGACCCCGAACGCCCTATCCATTATGAACGTTACAATGAGGTAGCAGATGTGGTTTCCACCATGTATCCCGATGTGGTATGGTTTGAAAAAGAGGGTGCCAATGATGATCCCAGACCTTTCTTTTTATGTGAATATGCCCATGCCATGGGAAATGCGGTGGGTAATCTTCAGGAATACTGGGATGCCATATATGCCCACAAACGCCTGATTGGCGGCTGCATCTGGGATTGGGCCGATCAGGGATTATATAAAGAAATCCCCGGGAAACCGGGAACTTACTTCCTGGCTTATGGGGGAGATTTTGGCGACCGGCCTACCGACTGGAATTTCTGTGCCAATGGCTTGACTACAGCCGACCGACAGCAAACCCCGAAAATGGAAGAAGTGAGAAAAGTGTATCAAAGTGCCTGTATGGAAGCAGGCAATTTGCTGAAAGGCGATATTAAGATTACCAACCGGTTTTCTTTTATGAACCTTAATGATTTTAATGGCTACTGGGAATTGGCTGAAGATGGTATAGTATTGCAGTCTGGATTTTTCACCTCAAACATAATGCCCGGAGAAACCAAAATGCAGGAAATTCCTTTTAATAAACCGGCATTAAAACCGGGAAGCGAATATTTCCTAAACGTAAGCTATACGCTAAAACGCGATGAATTGTGGGCAAAAGCAGGATATGTGATTGCCAGAGAGCAGTTTAAAATTCCCTTTAATATCCCTGAAAAATTAACGCCATCAACAGAAAAAGCTTTTCCGCTCAGCCTGATAGAGACGGAACAACAGCTTGAAATCCAGGGAAAAACATTTAAGGTCATATTTAACAAAAAAGCCGGTGCGATAACACAATTGGTTTACAATAATTTAAAGGTTATTGACACACCCTTAAGCACTGTTTATGGCATTAAACCGGAGACAGGCCTGATACATTGGGACACCACGGTTAGCCAACGCATTGCCGGACCCAGGGTGAATGTTTACAGGGCTCCCGTGGACAATGATTATATTTTTGGCGGTGGTCCGGGACCCATCTGGCAAAAACAAGGACTGGCTTATCTGAAAGAGAAGGTTACCCACTTTACAGTAAAGCAATTGGATGCAGGTAATATAGAAGTTTTGATCAACCTTGAATCGAAAAGTTCAAAAGGGTATTCGGTTAACTCATCTTTCAAATACACCGTTTCAGGTGATGGACAAATTGAGGTTGAGGTAAACTTTGATCCCGAAAAAGCGGTTTGGCTCTTACCAAAGTTGGGAATAATTATGGAAATGCCGACTGGATTTGAGCATGTAAACTGGTTTGGTGCCGGGCCTCATGAAAATTACCGCGACCGCAAATCATCGGCTTTCATTGGGCTTTATCACAAAACAGTAAATGAGATGACTGAAGCTTATATTCGTCCGCAGGACATGGGAAATCGTTCAGATACGCGTTGGTTCACGCTGAGCAATGATCAGGGAAAAGGCATAAAGATTTCAGGTGAAGCCCTTAATTTCAGCGCATTGCATCATCTCCCCACCGACCTTGATCAAGCCAACCATCCATATGAACTTGTTTACAGAGGAGAAACCATCATCACCATTGATGCCGCTCACAATGGACTTGGCGGTGGAAGCTGCGGCCCCGGCCCAATGGAACAATATCAGTTAAAGACCGAACCCATTACTTTGCAGTTTTCCATCGAACCGTTTGCCCCAGGACGGTAAAAACAGGCAAAAACCTGCCTTTTATTAAAAATCAGGCGGTTAGGAAAAATCAATTTATCTGAAAACCAAAGCTCTGGCAATCCGAATATACCAGAGCTTTGTCGTAATCTATTGTGCAGGTTAAAGTTCTATATTTCTCTTTTCGACTTTTCAACGCCTGCACCCAGGAAGACGCCAAGTTTTTCGAGCAAAAGATGTTTGTCGATGGGTTTGGGTATATAATCCACGCAACCAGACGCATAGCAAAGCTCTACTTCGTTGTCATGCACATAGGCTGTTTGTGCGATTACCGGCAGGTTCTTTCGAATACTGTGAATAGCAACTGTAGCATCAAATCCACTGATGCCTGGCATGTTGATATCCATCAAAACCACATCAATTTCCCGGTGTTCCCGTACCAGGTTGATGGCTTCCTGCCCCGTAGATGCCCAGAGAATAACTGCCTGAGTATTTCTTAATACAGTTTTAAGATATAAAAAGCTACAATCAGTATCCTCAGCTATCAGAATGGTTTTGCCTGACCAATCATATAACTTGTTCACTTTGAAGCCGGAGAAATCAGTAAAAAGTAGTTCTCTCATAGTCCTATTGCGCTAAGCAACTTTGTACCAACAATGTTGCAAAATAAAGTAATTATCTGATGATTTCAAGTATTAATACACAATTTCTTAAAAAGTAATGTGCAATCTGGCTAAAAAGTAAATATACTTACTGCAATTTTTTTTTTAGCGGAGAGTGAACAATAAAAACAGCAGAGTAAAGGTCACTATTTAGCACTGTTTTTTTTACTATATTATGATTTTGACTACCTTTGCACTCAATTTTAAAAAAAGCGGTCCGGTAGCTCAGTTGGATAGAGCAGCAGCCTTCTAAGCTGCGGGTCAGGCGTTCGAGTCGCCTCCGGATCACATAGCAACTGCCTGATAATCTGATTTTTATGATTATCAGGCAGTTTTTTCAACCTTCATTTTAACTGCTTTTTTCGGTTCAGACCGGGTAAATGTATTAAATTTGTAAAAAAAACAGCATGAAATGGCATCAACGGTTGGGGTCGGAGATTATTTTTACATTTCTGCGGCTACTGAGCATTTTACCTTTACAAGTACTCTATGGGATGGCAGCAGTCACCAGATGGTTGGGACAGCATCTCATTGGTTATCGCCGGGACGTAATTATACAGAATATGTCACGGGCGTTCCCAAAAGCCAACTATTCCGGGATTAACAGGTTAAAAAAAGATTTTTACACACACTTCTTCGATGTTTTTGCAGAAATTATCAAATCGGTTTCCATAAAAAAGGATGATGTAAAAAGAAGATTTCTGGTTACCAATCCTGAACTGGTATCAGCACTTCAGCATGCCGGTAAAAACACCATTATATTATCCGGACATACCGGCAACTGGGAATACATGAAGTTTTTACCCTATTCCCTTGATTTCCCTTGCTATATATTGTATAAACCATTATCCAACAAATTGATTGATACAGTAACCAATAGGGTGCGGTTGCAGCATGGGGTAAAATTACTTGCTATGAATCAGGCTGCCCGTTATATTCTTTCTAAAAAGGATTTTCCGGCAACTTATGTTTTTTTGTCCGATCAGTCGCCACACCATCTGGATTCAAATCACATCTATAACTTCTTAAACCAGCCCAGCTACTTTTTTACAGGAGGGATAAAAATAGCCCGATCTACAAAATCAGCCCTGCTTTATATTGAAATTTCCCGCATTAGGCGGGGTCATTATAGTGCTACCTATCATTTAATTTCGGAAGATGCCGCAAAAGAAACTGAGCAGGAGTTAATGCAGAAATATGTGAATCTTCTTGAAGACAGCATTCTGGCCTATCCCGCCTTCTGGTTATGGTCGCACCGAAGGTGGAAGCATCGCGCAGAAATTCCACTCCCTGCTTTAAAGCAGCCTGCTGGACATATTTTTTAATGAATCAGAGAGTGCATTAATCAGGGTTTATAAATCGGCCCTTTATTTTTTTACTAAAAAACCTGGAAGGTCTGTTAAACCAACAAAGAATATGAAGGAAATTACTGTTTTTGCCAGTGGAGATTCAAGTCAGATTAAGACCTGGTCAAACATTCCATATTTTTTCACTACCTCTCTTACACACAAGGGTATAAAAGTTAATCGCGTCAGCTTAAAACCAAACAGATTGATGCGGGCTGCATTCGATTTCAGCTTTACTTTTTTGCTGAGGAAGCTATTAAAAAATACCACTTACGACTATTTCCGATCAGGCCTGCACTTTGCCATAGTACGGCATCAAATTAAGAAAGCCATCCGCCAATTCCCTGACTCCGACGCTTTTGCATTCTTAACCTTTAGCTTTTCTACAGCAGGTTTGTCACAAAAACCATCCATTCAATTGTGTGACTGGACCTATGATTATTACTTTAAATACTTTAAAAACAGAAAGCCCGACTTTTTCGAGAAGCAATCCATCAAAAGAGAAGACAAACAGATACAGGGAACTGATTGTGTTATTTCACTTTTTCCCAGAGTAGCTGAATACATGAAGGCGCGTTATGGTTCGGAAAAGGTTCATTACCTTGGGAATGTCATCAACGCTCTTTTTGAACCAGGAAAAGAGGAAATATTTCATCTTAAAAGGAACTCGGGCAAACTTCTTTTTGTAGGTTCAAAAAAATACATTGAAGGAGCAGAAGCCCTGATCAAGGCATTTGAGTTGCTTAAGCCTGCTTATTCTGAACTGAGCTTACATCTTATTGGAATTGATGAATCAGATATTAAACATCAACCCGCTCATGTTTTCTGTTACGGATATCTGGATAAGGCCCTCGAAGAGGAAAAGGAAAGGTATTATGACTTATTGAAAGAAGCGAGAATCTTTATCAACACCACTCCAAAATGGGCTGCTTTTTCTGCTTCTATTGAAGCTATGTATTACTACACTCCGGTAGTGGTTCCGCCCTATGAAGAATTCAAAACCACTTTTGGAGCGACCATTGATTTCGGAGTATATTGCGAAGACAATACACCGCAGCTAATTGCTCAATCCATCAAAGACATCCTTAATCACAGGAATTATGAAGCACTTTGCAATCAGGCACATGAATCGGTAAAAGCATATACCTGGGATGCGTATACAGATAAAATTATTGAAAAAATCGAACACTTACTGACCTGAACCATTTATAAAAGTAATAAAGAGCTAAAAAGATCAGGTTATCTGTGATTTTGGGGAGTCATGGTGAAACTGAAAGTCGCGCCTTTAGCATAATCATAGCAGCAATTTGAATCGTTTTCTCGACATACGAAGTTACCTAAAGGCACCTGCGCTGGCATTTCGTTCGCTGCGTTACCGTAATTTTAGGTACTTCTTTTTCGGACAATTTATTTCTCTTCCGGGTGTCTGGATTCAAAATATAGCATTGGGCTGGCTGGTTTACCGGCTTACCGATTCAGAGCTTATGCTGGGAGTAGTCGGTTTTGCAGGTCAGATTCCCTCTCTTTTATTGACTCCAATTGCAGGTGTATTTGCCGACCGGCTTGCTAAAAGAAGAATACTGATCATCACACAGTCCATGTCAATGTTCATCGCATTGGGTATGGCATGGTTGATACTTTCGGGACGAATAGAGGTATGGCATATCGTACTATCTGCCGTGTTAAATGGCATGTCGGTAGCTTTCGATACCCCTTTTCGCCATGCCTTTCTGGTGGACATGATCCCCAATAGGGAGGATTTGCCCAATGCCATTGCTTTAAACTCCACCTTATTCAATTCAGCAAGGTTTATTGGTCCACCTGTTGGCGGCCTGCTGATTGCCTGGGGTGGCGAAGGTTTTTGCTTTCTGGTTAACGGCTTGAGTTATATTGCAGTTATTTTATCCTTATTTGCCATGAAGCTTGCTCCGTTTATTGCACGTGTTTCCCAGACGACCATATTCAGCGACCTGTATTCAGGTTTACGGTACGCACACCGCACAAAACACATCCGCATTTTATTAATTATGGTTTCACTTACCAGTTTAATCGGGTTACCTTTTCAGGTATTTATGCCTGTTTTTGCCCAGGAAGTATTTTTGGGTAATGCCCAGACCCTGGGTTATCTGACGGGAAGCATTGGTGCAGGGGCACTTACCGGAGCCTTTTTCCTGGCTTCCCGCCGAACCATAAAAAGTATACCCAACATCATTTTTATTTCAGCATGTATGTTCAGCATCGGTCTGATTAGTTTTTCACTTTCTTCATCACTGTTTTTTTCACTCATGATACTAACCGTTACCGGATTTGGTATGGTGGTTCAGTTTGCATCGAGCAATACCATCATTCAAACCGTGGTAGATGATAATATGCGAGGAAGAGTGATGGCACTTTACAGTATGTCGTTTCTTGGCATAACGCCCCTGGGAAGTCTGCTCACCGGAGCATTGGCAGAATGGATTGGGGCACCAGCCACACTGACCATCACCGGAAGCATCTGTTTGATGGCCGCACTGTGGTTTTTCGGCAAAAAAGACACCATCAGGAAAATTATTGCCTGAAGGGTAAAAAAAAACCGGCCCTTTTACAAGAGCCGGCAATAAAGCATCCCGGATAAAAAAATTATTTCGTTACAATTACCCGCTGGGTTGTCACCTGATTTCCGGAAGTAAGTCTGATGAAATACATTCCACCGGGGAGGTTACTTACCGATATGCCGGCTTCTCCTACCGATGTGCCGAAATCAGAAACTGACCGTACCACATTACCTACCACACTAATGAGTTCAACCTTATCCAGATTTTTTACATTATTGATGTAGATCATGCTGCTTGATGGGTTAGGATAAACTTTGTAATCGATAATGCTTTGAATGGGTACACTAACATTAAGCACGGTAGTAAATGTGCGGACAACAGGCAGTGTAGGCACCGAAGCATAATTTTCCAACTTATCCATCCTGAAGTAATAATCCTGCAAATAGTCCAGATTATCTGCAGGGGTAACTACTATCTGGGTTTTGGCTGAATTTATCGTAGCTGTAAAAGGCACAGCATTGCCCATGGCATTGTCTTCTCTAAACTGGATTATTTCTGAGATATTGGCTGAGGTTATCGGGGCTCCGCCCTGCATACGCACAGGCTGCGAAAAATCAATAATGATAGATTGATCTACAGGTACATCGATGGCGCCATTTTCAATATTCACCATGGCCGAAGCACCAATTTCAAGAGAATAACCACTTTGCTTAATGGTTTTGTCGGTGCCCTGAATGAAAATAGCTACCATAAGATCGTCCATTTCTTCTACGAAAGTAACTGACATATCCTGGGTAAACTTCAGGTTAAGTGGGACATCTTTAACCAGACTTGCGCCGGTACCATTGGCGTTGGGCAACATTTTCATCATTACGTGGTGAAATGAGGTCTCACCGTTGCTGCCCACGTTCTGTGTGGTTACTTTTTCAATAACAGCCATATGTACCCTAACATTGGGATAATTATCGTAAGGAACGATGTTGGCATCCACAATCACATTATTTCCCTGAATTTCGTGGGTAGAAACAATATCCACATAAGCCAGGGTTCCCAGTGTAGCATTTAGTGCATTATTTACTGCGCCGGAGCTGGTGGCTGTCTTTTTTCCGTCTACATACAGGTCAGGCACAGAATTAACGCCATAATAATTGCGACGCACACCACCTTCGGCAGTGTAATAAGGATCACCGCTGCCTGGCCAGTTCATCTGATATTTAATCAGCGTAATTTCATCTTCATGGGTAGCAATGAAATTGTTGAAAAAGCTATTGTTAAAAGACGCACATGGGCCACAGGTACTACTTGTAAATTCTTCAAAGAATGGGCGATAGTTAATCAGATGTGTTGGAATGGATATATCCATTGACAGGGTATCGTTTGCCGGATTGTCATCAGCTTCAAGTCCATTAACCGCACTCAGCCATACATTAATGGTATAATCAGCAGGGGGAAGACTAAGCGAATCGGTTAATTCGAATTCAAAATCATCGCCCAATTCAAGGGCAAGATTGTCAAACGAGTCAGTATGAACGTCTCCATCAGCTACTTGCCAGCTTACATCGGCAGAGGTAACCAAAGTTTGTCCAATATTTATAAACTTTCCTTTAACTGCCTTACTTCCAACAAAAATCTGAGGAAGGTCAATGGAAGCCATGGCTGCATCAACCGGATAAGGGTTGGATAATTCTATATCGTCGATGTACCAATCCTTCATATTGGTTCCAACTCCATTTACATAAATACAGAACTGGAAATCAGAAGCACCCACGTTGGCGTTTTCAATAATAACTGTTAATGTCTGCGCAGGAATGCTTGTGGTTGTATTTTCCATCCACACTGAATTCCAGGCTCCATTGGCCGATTTGGTTTCAACACCAATTTTAATGGGGTTGTTGCCGGAAGCATGGTCAAACTTGTGTTTCATGCGGAAAATCAGTTGGCTTGAGCCGGAAGTATTGATTTTTGGTGAAATAATCCGCTGATAGCCTGTAAAAAGTGGAGTACCACTTACGTGCATTTCAGGTGCTACACCGCCCGCATTATTGGTTGAGCTGGATGACCAGTTGGCAGGATTGCCGAATATCATCCATCCGGAGGGCGGAAAAGTGCCCGAACTGAAGTCCTGAGTGAAAATTTGCTGGGCACTGACCATAGAGGCCAATATCATTGCAAAAATAAAAAGTAAACTTTTTTTCATGGATTGAGGGTTTTGGTTGTTTTTATGATTTTGTTTTTTTTCAGGCATAAATATACCTATATTTATACGTGAATGAATGTTTTTGTTCAATCTTGAAATTTATTTTACTTTTATTTTCATTAAGCCTTACCCTTCCTTTCTCAGAAATAGCGCGGGCGGCATGAAAATTGAACCCTTAAAAAAGCAAATAAATCGCTTAGTTTGAATGAGTCAAAAATAGTTGATTTTTTGATTGGTTTTATGTTTTCATAAAAACTTTCAAAAATAATTTAAAAAGTTCTGTCATGAATGAATATAAAGTTAGTATAACTTTTCCAGTAAGTGGAATGAGTTGTGCAGCCTGTGCAGTAAGTGTTGAGAGTATGCTAAGGTCTGAAAAAGGGGTTGTTGATGCAGCGGTAAATTATGCTGCAAAAAATGTCAGGGTTAAATTTAAGCCCGATGAAACCAATATTGCCAGGCTTCAGCAGGCAGTAAAATCTATTGGTTACGATCTGGTAGCTGACACCACTGACAAATTGGCTGTATTTGAGCAACTGGAGCAGTCACGTTTAACCTCGCTGAAAAAACGTTTGTGGGTTGCCATTGGCTTTTCTTTTCCGGTTTTTGTACTTTCGATGATTTACCATCATCCTTTAGCATGGATGCAATGGCTGTTTCTGGTTCTTACCCTCCCGGTAATATTTTATTCCGGTGCTCCTTTTTACCGGAATGCTTTTCGTTTAATCAGGCGTGGAGAAACGAACATGGACACCCTGGTAGCTTTGGGTACCGGTGCTGCATTTATACTAAGTACGATCAACACCATAGCCCCCGGGATATTTGGAAGCCAGGGCGCGCCGGTACACGTTTACTATGAATCGGCAGTGGTAATTATTACCCTGATACTGCTTGGACGCTTTTTTGAAGAACGAAGCAAAAGCCGGGCTTCAGAAGCCATCAAAAGCCTGATGAACCTTCAACCTGAGCAAGTAATCCGGATTAAGGATGGGAAGCAGGAAGAAGTAGCTCTTCAGGAGATCAAACCGGAAGATATTATACTGGTGAAGCCGGGAGGCACATTACCGGTAGATGGTATTATAGTTTCAGGTAGTTCATGGATTGAAGAGAGTATGATGAGCGGAGAACCGCTTCCTGTTTTTAAGCAGGAAGGAGACCATGTATTATCGGGAACTCAAAACCAGCAGGGAGCACTTACCATCAAAACATTAAAAACCGGAAGTGATACTGCCCTTGCCCGCATAATCCAAATGGTGGAAGAAGCTCAATCGTCCAAACCTCCCATACAGAAGCTGGTGGATAAAATCTCCGCTGTTTTTGTACCCGTAGTGGTAGCACTTGCGGTCATTACTTTCGCCATCTGGATGATTTGGGGTCCTCAGCCAGCCTTTTCATTTGCTTCGGTAGCAGCCATCAGCGTACTGATTATAGCCTGCCCATGTGCATTGGGATTGGCCACACCCACGGCGCTGGTAGTGGCTATTGGGAAAGGGGCCAAGCAAGGCATCCTTTTCAGGGATGCTTCAGGTATTGAGTCGGCTGGTAAAATAGATACCCTGGTTTTAGATAAAACCGGAACGCTTACTACCGGTCGACCCAGGGTGGTTAAACTTAAATATTATTCAGAAAGACCGGATACCGCAGCCATATTTGCAGGGCTTTCGTCCTTGTCAGATCATCCCTTGTCGGGAAGTATAGAGCGTTATTTACACGAAGAAAAATTTAACCGGGTTGATATCCAAAATTTTACCAATCATCCGGGAATGGGAATTTCCGGCTCTTATAAGGGGGAAATCTATTATGCGGGCAGCTTAAAACTTATCAAAGACAACTGTTTTATTGACGATAAGACGCTGGCAGAGATCACCCACGTCACTGAAAAAGGATTTTCAATTACCCTGCTGGCCTCCAGATCAGGTGTGCTCGCAATGGCATCTATTGAAGATACGGTCAGAGAAATGGCTGCCGAAACCATCGCGGGTTTGCATCACGAAGGCATTGAAGTGGTTATGCTCACCGGTGATCAGGCAGGAGCTGCCAAAAAAGTGGCTGATGATACCGGGATAAAGCATTTCCATGCGGGATTGTCTCCTGAAGATAAGGCCAATTTTATTGAAAAACTAAAAGCTGAAGGTAAAAAAGTGGCTATGGCAGGAGACGGCATCAATGATACCATTGCGCTGGCTGTTGCCGATGTAGGTATAGCCATGGGTAGTGGATCTGATGCTTCCATCAACGTAGCCGCCATCACCCTTACCGGTTCGGGTTTGCCTCAGATAGCTGCAGCCATAAAGCTTTCAAAAACAACCAACAAAATTATCAGGCAAAACCTGTTCTGGGCATTTGGTTATAATGTTGTGGCTATTCCTGTTGCGGCGGGTATATTGTTTCCGGCATTCCATATCTTACTTAGTCCGGTAATTGCCAGTGCTGCCATGGCCATGAGCTCCATTTCGGTAGTAGCCAATAGTCTGCGCATACGGCGCACCTAATAAAGAGGCTTTGAACATTCCCCATTAAAAATCGTTAAAATAAATAAAAACATCATGAAAACCTTACATTTCCAAACCACTATGAAATGCGCCGGCTGTGTAGCCGCTGTTAGTCCTAAACTTGAAGGAATCAGGGGATTGAATAAATGGCAAGCCCTGGTTGACCAGCCAAACCCCGATTATAATTTTACCGCCGATGTAGATTCTGATGAGGTATCCAAAGACATTATGGATGCTTTCCAGAAAGCAGGCTACGAAGCCAGACCGGTATAACACTAACCTTCAACAAAAAAATAGTCAGTAAGCTGAGCCATCACCTTACTGACTATTTATTATTTTCACATTAAATCAGCAGTTTGCCTATCCTAATCTTTCTGCTACTCTATTCCAGTCTACAATATCCCAGAAAGACTTCAGATAATCGGGACGGCGGTTCTGATAATCCAGATAATAGGCATGTTCCCATACATCACAGGTGAATAACGGTTTCTGCTTGTCGCGCAAAGGATTTCCGGCATTGGATGTTTGCACTATGCGCAGTTTGTTTTCCTGATCCATTACCAGCCAGGCCCAGCCCGATCCAAATAGTTTGGCGGCATTATCTGCAAAAACAGTTTTAAATTGCTCAAAAGAGCCAAAGTCTTCATTTATTTTCTCCAGTAACCTGCCCTGTGGCTGCCCACCTTTTCCGCCCAATCCTTCCCAATAAAAGGTGTGATTCCAAACCTGTGCACCATTGTTAAAAATGCCGCCATCGGCTTCCATAATAATCTGTTCGAGGGTAGCATTTTCAAAACGGGTGCCCACGATAAGTTTATTTAAATTGTTTACATAAGCCTGATGATGCCTGCCATAATGAAAGCTTATGGTTTCAGCGCTGATAACAGGTTCCAGAGCATTTTCTGCATAAGGCAAAGGGGGTAGTTCAAATTTCATGATTAAAAAACTTTAAGTGAATAATTATTTTTTTGGTTGTTGGATATTAGAGGTTAGAAGTTAGAGGTTAGAGGTTAGAGGTTAGAGGTTAGAGGTTAGAGGTTAGAGGTTAGAAGTTAGAGGTTAGAGGTTAGAGGTTAGAGGTTAGAAGTTAGAGGTTAGAAATTTCTCTTTCACTCTTTCAATCTTTCAATCTTTCAATCTTTCTCTCTTGTCCCCCCGTCTCCTTGTCCCTTTCCGCGACCCTCGTCCCTTTTCAGTGTCCCTCGTCCCTTTTCAGCGTCCCCTCCATTGCTTCGCTGCGCCGGGCAGGCCTCGTTCCTACTTCACCAGCCTCAGAAAATCCACATCGGTGCCGGGTTCTATTTCGCGGGGTTCCATACCATAGTGGAAGACACGCATTTTATGACGTCCCACCAGTTTAAGGTGACCATCTTCGTAAATAAGGGAAGTGGCTTCTCTCAGGCCTGCTACATAAACTTCGGGATTGGCTACCAAAAATTCTTCTATGCGTTGTTCGCGCGTTTCTCCTCCATGTCCTTCCGGGTGAGCATCCAGATAATGCGGATTGATCTGAAAAGGAATCAAATTCATACACCTGAAGCTATCGGGCTGAACTATAGGCATGTCATTGGTGGTACAAAGCGTTGGGCAGGCTACATTGCTACCAGCGCTCCAACCCATGTAAGGCACACCGGCCAAAGCACGACCTCTGATGGCCTGCATTACTCCATTGCGCTGCATTTCACGCACCAGATGAAACGTATTTCCACCGCCAACAGCTATGGCTTCTGCTTCAATAACAGCTTTTATCGGGTCATTTTCATGATGAATTGAATATAAGTCATACCCCAATTCTCTGAATACCGCTTTCACCTTATCTTCATATTCATCGTAGCTCAAAGTTACACCAGCATAAGGAATGAAAAGTATCCGCTTTACTCCGGTACCTTCCAGGAAATTGGTTATTAACTGTCGTGGCCAGCCCAAATAGGCTTCGCCGGGATTGGTAGAATTGCTAATCAGTAAAAGTTTCATTTATAGAGATTTAAAGTTTATTGCACTTACAGTCTGAATCACCCCCCAGGAGGAAGTATTTAGAATGCACAAATATAATGAATGAAATTGAGTTCCACAAATATTTAGGAAAGCAGATTAGAAACCCAGTGCTATAAATTCGATTTTATATAAAAAGTGTAGCCCTCCGAAAATGTTTTGTACCATTTATAGCCCGAGGTGTATAACCTGAGCATGGCTTTCAGATTTACTTCCTCCACGGCTGCTTTATCGCGTTGAGCCAAACCTCTTGCCAGGCTTTGCTGAAACTGAATGGTTTCAGCAGCGGGAACATTATTTAATCTGAGTTGCTCTACCAGCGAAAGTGCATCATCAAATTTATTGCGGGCAATAAAGTACCCGATGGCATAATGAATCAGTTCCCGGTTATCCGATGAAAGGGAAAGTGCCAGAAGTCCCATATTTGATAAACCGAGGGTATCCAGCCTGTAGGTTTGGTAAATGGATTCTGCCTGCTGAAGTTTCTCAATACCTGCATTCAACTCACCGGATCCAATGAGTTCCAGTGCTTCTATATGCATAGAATTCCATTTCATGCGATTTGTAAAGGGAGCGATGCGCTGGTTAATTTCGGCTGTATTTAAGCCACAGTAAGATTTTGTATAGATAAGTTCACGAGCTTCGGCAATTTTTAAGCTTGCTTTTTCAAAATGGTTATTTGCAAGCATTGTCTCCACCTGATTAATCAGCGAATTTAACTCACCCCTGATGCGGCTACAAGCGAGGGCATCGGCCTGTTGTTGTAAATCCGTGTATTGCTTATGCAGTTCTGGGCGCCAGTCCATATGCAGGCGTTGACTAAGCTGACGCGCTTCATGCGCCCACTGCAATGCTTCCTCAGGTTCACCTGCCCACAATTTTAGCCGACCCTTTGAATAAATCTCATTGATGGCAGGCAGTGCCGTTAGCTCAAGCAGGGTGTCGGCCACCGGTGAATCGGACAGGTGCCAGGTTCGGGCAAGGTCAATGGCTGCCAACAAATTTGATAAGGAAGCCTCGGTTTGTCGGCTTTTTTGCAAGTCAAAAGCGGTTTCCAGTAAGTTGTGGTATTTAAAACCTGCAATGCTTTTCCGGAGGCTGTCGGTCAGGGTAAAATCAGCAATAAACTCAGGATAAGCTGCCACAAAAGCCAGGGCATCGTCCAGCTTTTTATCTGCCGCATCCAGTTCTCCAAGTGCAATAAGTTGAACTATGGAACCGGTTTGTTGCCTGAATAAGCGCCCAACGGCTTCATGAATGCCCCTTCGGTAATCCGATCCCGGATTCACCCCGTCGTGGTTTACCGCGATACGCGCGGCCTGCTCGAATTCGGTTAATGCCTGGGTTGCATTTCCCAATGCCAACTGAGCCTGTCCTTTGTTGACATACAAATCCGCAAGTTGCTGATAAAGAGGAGGTAAATCCAGGGAACGGAAACTAATCATCTGGTATTTTTCAGCATAGCGGTTAGCTTCATTCAGATAATTTTCAGCCAACCCGGTAAGTTGTTTGTTTATTGACTTGCGCACTACCCGAATATATGCTGCCGTGAGTCCATTGCGGGCAATGGCCAGCCGGCGCGTAATGGAATCACTCACGATCACAAAGGGGTTTGCTTTCGCCATTTTAATGGCTGATGATAAGATATCCACTGACTCGGCATAGCGATCTTCCGCCATTAATTGATTGGCCAGTTCCAGCACTGCCCTACCCGCAGATAAAGATAAATGCCTGACATCCCAGCCTGACTTAAGTCGGTTACCCGCATATTGATCCAGTTGTTTTTTGATGGATAATAATTGATCGGTCGTTATACAATTGGTATAGAGCCGGTAAAAGAAAGGACTGCTGTAATAATCGGTTTTCTGCGAAAGCGACAAAGCATCTCTAAGCACACGGGCATAAGCATCTCCTGTTTTTTGATAAAGATTTCCCGTTAGGGAAGCAGTAATAATATTACGTTGCAGATGGGGCAGCAAGTCGTTGTAACGAAAGGTGCTGGCACGAAGTTTTTCATTCAGCCGCATCGGATCTTTTCCCGGGATAATAATTGATTGTATAGCACAGGCTTCATGGAGCAGCAGCAAACTCTTTGCACCAAAAATCATCGTTTGAAGGGCACTTTCGGGAGTATGAACCCGCAATCTGGCCAGTTTCAACCGGGCTTCCAGCGTATCGGCAAGTGTGGCTGCAGCCACATAATCGCGGATAAGATAAAGTTCCCTTTCGGCCTTTACATAGGTTTCTTCTGAAAATTCGAATTGAAAAGTCCTGACCTCTGCCCTGCTACCTTCCACCCAGAGACTATCGGGAAAGGCACCAATTACAATACCCTGTTCCAAATCTGAAAGTTTTACCTTTTCCCGGGTTGTGGCCCACAGCTCTCCTTCCAAAGGGTGCATCAACCTGAATGAGATATTACAAAAGGCAGGCACCAGCACTTTTGATAAATCAAATCCATATACAAAGACATCACCCGTGCAAACGGATGGAGAAAGTGCCACAGTAGCTTCAAGCTGATTTTCAAGGTTATAACTTATACTGGTGTTCACATTGTACAGAAAGGCAAATCTGGTTTTATCCGGCACTTTGCGGTTTGCCAGTGCCAGTTGATTGATGATCTTGCTATTGTACCTGTTATTATTTCCATAAGGTTTGTAAAATATCTCAAAAGATGCTTCCTTATCCACAGAATAGATGGTCTGTCCGTTAACAGCCAAAGTGACAGTTGCCAAGAGAAATAAAAGGAGCAGGCGCACGCGCATCGTTAAAACAGGAATTATCACGATGCAAAATTAGCAATGCCTGGATAAACTCTGCAAAAATGAAAAAATAATACCGGGTAAACGGCGTTTTAAATAATGTGTTTCGGGTTCGGGCACCGGGAAGTGCCAAGGTATAGAAACATCTCTCTGATGTAGAATTGACGAAATCACCTCATCCCCCCGCCCTTCTCAAAAAGGAGAAGGGTGCTAAATCCTGCTATTTTCGTAGATTTGTACTTTGATAAACAATTATCATGGCCAAAAACATCTCAGTTAACCCACACTTCACTCTCTCATTGCGGTGCCTGAGCTTAGTCGAAGGCTGGAGAGGGCAGGGTGAGGTGTCAATGGTAACAACGAACCGGCATGACTTCAATATTTTACATAGGTCTATTTACTATAATTAAAACCTCATTTACAGACACACCGAATTGATAATCAAGCAAATAAACACATGGCATAATCAGTTACAACCTCTTTGGCATGAACATAAAAGGGTTGACTACCTCTGAGATTCATAAATAAATAGGTTTACACTATTCTTTATCATGCCTGGGAAAAGGGCTATTACAATTAAACAAATCATTTAAGTTTACAGCGGAAATAACCAAAGACAAGGAAATAAACCAGTACATCGGTATTATTCCGGGTTTGCCGGGTGCGCATACCCAGGCTCCAACACTTGACCAGTTATATGCTAACTTACAGGAGGTTACGCAGCTATGTCTGGAAGAAATGACAGATGAAGAGATTGAGCAATTACCTGAATTTATAGGCTTCCGGCAAATTTCTATTGCATTATGAGCAGCAAACTGCCCATCGTAAAGGTATAAATATTAGAAAAACTCCTTTTATATCTTGGTTTTGAAATTAAAAGACAAAAGGGGAGCCATGTTTTTTACCGACATCCAGATGGAAGATACACCACTTTGCCTCATCATGGGAATGTGGAAATAGGGCGATCATTGTTGCGTCAAATATTAAGAGAGTTAGGACTATCACCCGAACAAATTATTGAAACTTTGAAAAAAATATAACCACGCAAATAATCAGTAATAGAGGTTTCCGCCATCAGAAACAATTATTAAATTCCTTAGTAAATTTCATAACTCAAAATATCTCCTCTTACTCATACTTCACCCTCTCGGTGAGGAGAGGGCAGGGTGAGGTGATACAAGGGAGCTGGGTATATATCTATTTCACTTCCACCACCTTAAATTCCGTGCGCCTGTTGGCAGCTTTTCCCGGTTCGGTGTCGTTGCCAGCTACGGGTTTGGTTTCACCATAGCCTTTGTACGACAACCGATTGCTATCAATGCTATGTTCTAGAAGAAAATCATACACCGCCCGGGCCCTTTTTTCGGAAAGTGCCAGGTTGTGAGCCGGTGTACCGGTATTGTCGGTATGTCCACTGATTTCAATAGTAAGGCCGGGATTGGAGACCAACAGTTGTAACAACTTATTCAGTTCGGCGGTTGATTCGGGAAGCAGGCGGGCACTGTCGGTTTCAAAGAAAATATTATTCAGTGTGGCTATTTCACCTTTTACAATGGGTTTGAGCGGCACATCACGAAAATATGGTTCCGTATAATCATGAATTCCCTGAAGTCTGAAGCGGGCAGAATAAAATAGATAGCCTTTCTTTTCCACCGTTAAGGCATAATTTCGGTTGGCAGGAATGGCAAGCAGAAACTCGCCGGTTTGCGCGTTTGATTCGGACTGAACCACTACATTATTGTTATCCACGTCCGTAAGCGAAAAGCGCGCAGAAAGCTTTTGACCACTAATGCTGTCAAAAACCAGGCCTTTCATAAAGGTAACGGGTAAGGGCCGGGCTGCTTCGGGCAGGCGGAAGCGGTAGATGTCCTGCAATCCAAAGCCACCTTCGGCAGCCGAAGAAATATATGCGTATTTTCCGGCATTATCCACCACCAGATTCATCTCATCGGCAGAGGTATTCACCGGATAACCAATATTTTCGGGCATTGACCAGTTCCCGCTTCCATCAACCCGTGACACAAAAATATCACCCTCGCCCATGCCCGGCCAGCCTTTGGAAGAAAAATAAAGCGTTGTGCCATCCGGATGGATAAAGGGGCTGCGTTCATCTTCAGCAGTATTGAGTTTATCGCCGGCGTTTTCGGGCGCACTCCAGGAGCCATCGTCCTGCCGTCGGGTAAACCAGATATCGCTTTTCCCTATTCCTCCGGCCCGGTTACTCACAAAATAGAGCGTCCTTCCATCGGGAGAAAAGCTTGGTTGCGACTCCCAGGAAGGGGAATTTACCATTGGCCCAAGATTTTTGGGATCGCTCCAGTTATTATCCTGCCTGGTGGAATAATAAAGATCGCAACTTCCATAGCCTTCAGGCCGGTTGCAGGCTGCGAAAAAGAGCAACTGACCATCGGGTGAGAGGCAAAGTGCACCTTCATCGCCGGGTGTATTTATGGGTGATCCCAATGGCAATGCTGCACTCCAGGCAGTATCGCCCAGGCGATAAGAAACAAAAAAATCCTCATCGCCCTGATTGCTGTTTGGAATGCGCCGGGTGAAATATAAGGCTGAACCATCAGCACTCAGATAATTAACAAAATCATAACCCTTTGAATTGATGGCTGATCCCATATTTACCGGATGATAATCAACCGGATGAGCCAGAGCATGTAGGCGAAAACGGGCTGACTGTATGTTTTTTTCGGCACGTGTAATTTCAGCCGTTCGTGCCACTCCAAGCGCAAGATACCGCTCATAATTGGCTATGGCTTCGTTATATTTGCTTTCCCTGAATTGAAGGTTGGCCAGAATATAAAAAGCCGGTGGAAAAAATGCAGGATCAATGGCAATGGCCCTGGAATAAGCTTCTATCGCTGTGGCATAATCCTTTTTCAGGTTGCTGATGTCGCCCAGCAAGAGCCAGCTTTCAATATATTGAGGATCGGCCTTTAAGGCTTTACGCACCTCAGTTACAGCCTGATCATATGCAGCAGCATTGTAATAGGCCAGCGCCTTATGGTGAAACCTCCCTGCACGGCTGTTATCCTGCTGGCCCTTAACATATTGTAAGGCAGCAAAGAGGTACAAAAAACACAAAGAAAATATCCTGATTCTGTACATCTGTAAATAAATGAAATGCGAAGATAATCAATCTTTAAGGATTTCCGAGGGCTGGAGCCGTATAAATCTTCGGATAAAAGCGATAGACCCGGGCAGGGGCAATGGGTGTTTTCTCAGCCGAAATCAGTAAGCTGTCATCCGAAAAGTAAGTGATGCCTTCTGTCTGAGTCCCAAACATGCCAGTGAAAGCAATGCGTCTTTTGTTTCCTGAAAAAATATTACCTGGCGAAAAATCGTAAATAAGCATCAAAAAAGGTTCATAATCCTTATAACCACATAAAGCAATTTGCTTGCCATCGGATGATAAGTCCGCTCCGGTAATCAATCCATCTACCTCTAGTATGCCCTTGGGTTCCAGAATATGGGTGCCGGCGATCTTCGGTAATTCATACACCCGTGATTTGAGATCGGCCCAGTTCTTTGAAAAAAGAAGCAGTTTATCACCAAAAGCAATCAATGCCTCACAATCAAAATTATGGTTATATGCATCGGGCTCATAATTTTTCTGATCTCCGTATGAAAAGTAAATAATTTCGGCTTCCAGCGAAACATCTCCTGTCTCCGGAATGGCAGCCTTTTCAATTTTATACACACACTGGTCGCGGCGATTGCCCACATTGTTTCCTACGTCGCCGATATAAATATAATGATCATCCTGTGCAATGTCTTCCCAGTCAGAATTGCGGGCATTGGCAATAGAAATGGTTTGTCTCACACGTCCTTTAAGTGTATCGAGGCGGTAAATTTCTGCATCTCCCCCGCTGTCGTTATGTGTCCACAGATTTCCTTTCCAGTAAATAAGCCCCGAAGTTTCATGCACCCTGTTTGACAAACGTGGAATGTATGCCCGGGCAGTAGTAGTGGTGTGGGGATATTGGCAGCTTCCATCATTGACAGAAGCGGATGTATCGTAATTTAAGGCCTGAGGATCAGTACATCCGGCTTGCTGAGCAGAAAGGGAAGATACCGCAATAAAAACAGGAAACAAGCCCATCAACAAATGGCAGTTCCATCTTAATCGACTCATTACAAATGCTTAAGGGTAGATTTCTTTTTCGTAAGCCTTAAAGGTATTCAGTATCAGACTCACAATGGTCATGGGGCCAACACCACCGGGTACCGGGGTAATATAGCTACATTTGGGTGCAACCTCTTCAAAATAAACGTCTCCAACAATATGATAGCCCTTTTCGCTTTTATCCTCCACGCGGTGGATGCCTACATCAATCACTACTGCTCCCTGCTTTACCATATCGGCTTTCACAAATTCAGGCTGGCCAATGGCTGCAATGAGTATATCGGCCTGACGGGTTATTTCGGGCAGGTTTTGAGTTTTGCTGTGGCAGATGGTCACCGTGCTGTTACCTGGATAGGCTTTGCGCGACATCAGGAGGCTTACCGGAGTGCCCACAATATTACTGCGGCCCAGAACCACACAATGTTTCCCTTCGGTTTCAATTTTATACTTCTCGAGTAAGAGCATTATTCCGGCGGGGGTGGCAGGCAGATAGCCCGGTAATCCAAGGGTAAGCCGGCCAATATTGGCGGGATGAAAGCCATCTACATCTTTTTCGGGTCTGATGTATTGAAGTACTTTATCGCTATCGATATGTTCCGGCAACGGAAGTTGTACTATGAATCCATCCACTTCATCATCATTGTTCAGAAAATCGATGGCATCGATAAGTTGTTGCTCAGAAATGGTAGCCGGATACCGGTATACGCTTGAAGTAATACCCGCAGATTTACAGGCTTTTTCTTTGCTTGCAACATAAGTCTGGCTTGCCGGATCATCTCCAACCAAAACCGCTGCCAAATGGGGTGGATTGCCACCCGAATCAATGATGGTTGCGGCTTTTGTTGCAATTTCAGTTTTAATTTCCTGGCTAATCTTTTTTCCGTCAATTAATTTCATGTAGAAGTATATTATTTTCGTCAGTGAGCCTGTACATTTTTCTTGATTTGGGAAAACATCTCAAATTTTTATCGTTGCTTTATCTTTTCCTGCCCGACATTTTTTTCATGTTACGCATGGCATTCAGGGCATTTTTCCCACCTCCGCCGGATACCATTTTCATCATTTTCCGGGTGTCTTCAAACTGTTTGATCAAGCGGTTCACTTCGGCGATGTCTGTTCCACTGCCCATGGCAATGCGTTTGCGACGGCTACCATTCATCACCGATGGATTTTCGCGTTCGTAGGGTGTCATGGAACCGATGATGGCTTCAATGCCTTTGAAAGCGTCATCATTTATATCCACATCTTTCAGAGCTTTTCCCATACCGGGAATCATACCGATGAGGTCTTTTACATTCCCCATCTTCTTTATCTGCTTTATCTGGCTGATGAAGTCGTTGAAGTTAAAAGTGTCTTTGGCCAGCTTTTGCTGCAACTTGCGAGCTTCCACCTCATCAAATTGCTCCTGGGCACGCTCAACTAATGAAACAATATCACCCATGCCCAGGATGCGATCGGCCATACGTGAAGGATAAAACACGTCGATGGCATCCATTTTTTCACCCAGACCTACGAACTTCACGGGCTTATCCACCACCGAACGAACGGTTAAGGCGGCTCCGCCACGGGTATCACCATCCAATTTGGTGAGCACAACACCATCGTAATCCAGTCTGTCATTAAAGGCTTTGGCTGTATTTACAGCATCCTGACCAGTCATGGCATCCACCACAAACAACGTTTCCTGGGGATTTACCGACTTTTTGATGGCAGCTATCTCATTCATCATCTGCTCATCAATGGCCAGGCGACCTGCGGTATCTATAATTACCACATTGTAATCAAACTCTTTGGCGTGTACAATGGCCTTTTTGGCTATGTTTACCGGCTCTTTATCCTCATCAATAGTAAAAATCTTAACGCCTATCTGTTCACCCAGCACTTTTAACTGCTCAATGGCGGCAGGACGATATACGTCTCCCGCAACAAGCAAAACCTTACGATTCTTTCTGGTTTTCAAATAGTTGGCCAACTTTGCCGAAAAGGTAGTCTTTCCCGAACCCTGAAGACCGGCAATGAGAATGATGGCTGGCGAACCTTTAATGTTTATCTCTTCCTGTTCACCTCCCATGAGTTGTGCCAGTTCATCGTGCACAATTTTAACCATAAGCTGTCCGGGCGAAACAGCAGTCAGCACCTGCTGTCCCAGCGCTTTTTCCTTTACCAGATCTGTAAATTGTTTGGCTACTTTATAACTTACGTCGGCATCAAGCAGCGCTTTACGCACCTCTTTAAGAGTTTCGGCAACGTTAATCTCGGTAATGTGACCCTGGCCTTTAAGCGTTTTGAATGCCCGGTCGAGTTTTTCACTTAAATTCTCAAACATATCCTTTTATCTCCGCTGTTTTATCATATTTGGAAGTGCAAAAGTAAGAAATTTCGCAATACCAGGCTGCGAGGTTGCGGATTGCGGATTTCATCTTCACAAATCAACAAACCCACAGATTACAGATCACAGATCACTAATCACTAACCACCAATCACCAGTCACTAATCACCGATTAACCGCGAATTACGTTTCAAAGGCTCAACGACTCAACAAATCAACAGATCAACAAACCCACAGATCACAGATCACAGATTACAGATCACCAATTAACCGCGAATTACGCAAATTAACCGCGAATTATGTTTCAAAGGCTCAACGACTCAACAAATCAACAAATCAACAGATCACAGATCACAGATTACAGATCACCAATTAACGCGAATTATGTTTCAAAGGCTCAACGACTCAACGACTCAACAAATCAACAAATCAACAGATCACAGATTACAGATCACAGATCACCAATTAACGCGAATTATGTTTCAAAGGCTCAACGACTCAACGACTCAACGACTCAACAAATCAACAGATAACAGATTACAGATTACAGATCACAGATTACAGATCACCAACTAACGCGAATTATGTTTCAAAGGCTCAACACCTCAACACCTCAACAAATCAACAAATCAACAAACCACAGATCACAGATAACAGATTACAGATTACAGATCACAGATCACAGATTATCTTCCAATCCCAAAAACGCCTCAATGGCACTACTACTACCAAACAGCAGCAGCCGGTCACCGGTTTTCAGGATAAAGGCATCGGTGAGCAGGCCAAGGACTTTTTTCATGATCCGGGGCTGGCCGAAAACCGATTTACCCTCATATTCCCGGATGGCGGTAATCGGCTGAAGCTTATACTTCTCTTTAAAATTGATTTCACCCAGGGTGAGACCATCATACCTGCCTGGTATAAATGCTTCCACTATTTTGTATTCATCAGAAATGTGATAGGCATTGCTAACGCCATACAATAATATCCGGTCAGCAAAAAGGGATGCAGAATCTTTTTCGGGTCGAATAATCATTTCCACCCCCAGCGTTTCAAGCACAGTAGAATGCAACTCATTAATGGCGCGGCTTACCAGATGCTTAACATTGGCTTGCTTAAGTAAGGCAGTAGTCATAACCGATGCACCAAAATCTTCGCCTATGGCTACCACGGCGTAATCACATTCCCGCAATGGTAGTGTCTTCAGCGCGTGTTCATTGGTAGAATCCAGTACAATGGTTTGTGTAATCAGATCTTTGTAAGCTTCCGCTTTCACCGAACTGCTGTCGACTCCAATAACTTCATGGCCGGCGGCAGTAAGCTGTATGCCCAAAGCCGAACCAAAATTTCCCAAACCAATGATGATAATTTTCATAAACAATTGCTTTTAGTTGATCATAACATTTTCAAAAGGATAACGGTAATTCAGGCTCCTTACTTTACGAAAAAAAGCTACCAGAATGGTAAAGGTGCCCACCCTTCCCAAAAACATGGTAAATATGATGATCCATTTTCCCGAAAGGGAAAGCTGTGGAGTGATGCCCAGCGACAATCCCACCGTTCCAAATGCGGAGAATACTTCGAATGCCAGTTTACGCATGCTGAGACCACCGTCTGTTAATTCGAGCAGCAGCAATGCCAGACCCAATACAAGCACCGAAAGAACGATAACAGCGAAAGCCCTTTTTACCGAACTTTCTGAGATTTCACGGCCATAAAGCTCAACACGGTTTTTACCCCTGCCCAGACTTAAAATATTGGTGATGGCTACGGCAAAAGTGGTTGTTTTTATACCTCCACCCGTGGAACCCGGCGAAGCACCAATCCACATCAACAGAAAGTACAAAAGAATTGTGGCAGGCGCAAAAGTATTCATATCCAGGGTATTGAAGCCTGCAGTACGCGGTGTTACAGAACCAAAAAAAGAACCGGCAATTTTTCCGGTAAAGGATAGGCCTTTAAGACTATGGTTATTCTCAAAAATAAAAAACAAAATTGTTCCCCCAACAATCAGCAAAGAAGTAGTAAGCAACACCATCTTACTACTCACCGTTATGATGTGCGGGACATAATGAAAGGATTCACCGGAATATAAAGATCGGAAACGGCGTTGAATATTGGATTTTATGAGGCTGAAATAGTTGAAAACAATGGGAAAGCCCAGTCCGCCGAGAATGATAAGCAAAGCAATGATGAGCTGAAACCGATAATTGTATCTGAAGCCGAACTCAGCAAGATTATTGGTAAGTAGCGAGAATCCTGCATTACAAAATGCTGAAATGGCATGAAAAACCGAAAATGAAAGTCGGTTTAAATGGCCATCAAAGAGTTGCGGGTTTACCGATAAATAAATCAATAAGGCACCCAGGGCCTCTATGATAAAAGTTACCAGTACGATTTTGCCTATTGTCCGGAATATTTCACCTATCCGCTCTTCGTTAAGTAGTTCCTTTAAAAGAAATTCATTGCCAAAAGATGAGGATCCCTTGAAAAAATATCCAAAAAAGCTGGTAAATGTCATGATTCCAAGCCCGCCCAATTGCACAAGCACTATGATAAAGATGTGTCCCAAAGGGGTAAAATAAGTGGCGGTATCTACTACAATAAGTCCGGTAACACAAACTGCACTGGTGGCCGTAAAAAAGGCATCTGTAAAACCAATACCCTCATATGTTGCATTGGGCAATAGCAATAAAGCCGTACCAAAAAGGATAAGCACCAGAAAGCTAAACACAAAAACCAGCGCTGGATTGGTATTCCGGTTACTGAATCTGAGTGATCCTGTTGATATTTCCAGGATAAGAATAAAAATAATGAATGCATGCATGGCAACATCCTTACCCAATGCCTGTATAAATAGAGTATCATACCAATGAATACCCGAAAACCTGATGCGGGCATCGAGTAAAAGTAAAATAACCGGCAAGGTGAGCAGCTCAGCCAACCTCAACTTGCGCAATAAAACCTCCCACTTAAGCAGAAATACACCGGCCAGATTGCTGACAAAAATCAACAATAAAACAACATTGAAAAACAAGTGAATATGAGTTATTTGTCGGGGTGCATGGGTAAAACCAATGTGAAATACAAATACCAAAAATCCCACCAAGGCTACAAATATCCCAATGGCATCCAGGGCAGTAAGCAATCGCTTGCGGAAGCGATTCAGGTTATCAAGCAAACGGATAAGGGTTAGTTTGAATGACATAGGCATATTTAGAAATAGTCAGGTAAAAGTAGGTAAAATGTGGGTTGGATTCACTTAAAATGAATGCTTTTTAAAGGGTATTCGATATAACTTTGATAAAACATTTCAACATATTTATTTTTTTATAGTTTTGTCCGGGAAAATGAGTAATAAAGATTGAGATATTTCACTTACTTCATTGCATTCTGAATGGCCGACAATCGTATAATGATACTGGGAAGTTCAGAATGTGTATGTGTGTGTGTGTGTGTGTAAAGGTCCGCTTTACACACTCACTGAACCATCCACCTTTCGACGTAACAATTTGTCATTCAGAGTTTAGAGAAGAATCTCATAGTTTTTAACGGTCAATAGTCATTTCTTTTAGAATTGTTGTTTTTACTTATTTAAAATTTATTCCGCAAGCCCATACCTGTTTTGTTAGTATTTGGCACATATTTTAACATAAGACCCTCTCAGACATGACAGGAAGAAAAATCGTGGAAAAAGTAGTCAAATTGTCTGATCTGTCTAAAATAATCACAATTGAAACCGGAAGTCTTCCTGCCGGGGTATATTTATTAGTAGAAGTGATCAACAGCAATGGCGTAGCATCCGGAAAGATTATGCTCCGGTAAAACTGTCATTGCCGGTACCAGAAGGTGACTCTGGAAGTCGGGTATTAAAAATTAAGAGAACCTACAACAGCCAGACAAGGAATTCAGGATGAATTAATTCAACCTGGATTGCTGTTATTTACCGTTAATTTTAAGCAGCTTAAATACATCAACGACCACAATTGGTATTAACGACATCAGCACTACCGTAACCCATTGGTGGCTCTGCATTGGCACAAAGCTAAAAGTTTCGCGCAATACCGGTACGAGCAATACGATTAAAGCCAGAACAGCGGAAATGAAAACCGCCCCTATCAAAGGTTTGTTTTTCAACGGGCTTATCCTCAGCGATGAGCGGGTATTGGAATGCAGGTTACGCACATGCATAAGCTGAGCAAAAACCAGTGACGAAAAAGCCATGGTGCGTCCCAATTCAATGCCACCTTCACGCAATCCGATGATGTAAGCTGTTAAAGGTATAGCCCCAATCATAATACCCTGATACATGATTCGCCAGATCATACCTTTGGTCATAAAGCCCTCATCCGTATTTTTGGGTTTACGTTCCATAATATCTTTCTCGGGAGGGTCAATGGCCAGGGCAAGTGCCGGCAGACTATCGGTAACAAGATTTACCCATAGAATATGAATGGGTAACAAGGGCGTACCAATATTAACAATGGAAGCGACCAGAATCAGAAAGATTTCGCCCACATTGGTTGACAGTAAAAACTGTATGGCTTTAAGGATATTATCATAAATGCGACGGCCTTCTTCTACCGCAGCCACTATAGTGGCAAAATTATCGTCGGTCAGCACCATATCAGCAGCGCCTTTGGCAACATCAGTACCTACAATTCCCATGGCGGCACCTATATCGGCTTGTTTTAGTGCAGGGGCATCATTTACGCCATCTCCGGTCATGGCAACCACTTCGTTGCGTTTTTGCCAGGCTTTAACAATACGAACCTTATGTTCCGGAGCTACCCTGGCATACACGGAATATCTGTGCACCGTATCTTCAAATTCAGACTGCTCAATGGCCTGAAGCTCGTTTCCGGTAATGGCTTCATCACCGTCGCGATAAATACCCACTTCGCGGGCAATGGCCATAGCGGTTATCTTATGATCACCGGTAATCATTATCGGCCGGATGCCAGCAGTCCGGCAGCGTTGAACTGCTTCAATAACTTCCGGACGTGCCGGATCCATCATGCCCAGCATTCCTGCAAACACAAGGTCATATTCCACTGAATCAACATCAACGTTCCCAGGCAGTTGATCTAAATCCTTATAGGCCATGGCCAGCACCCTAAGTGCAGCACTTGCCATATCCTGATTTGCTTTTTTTATTTCCTCAATATCTTTGGAAGACAACGCCCTTACTTTATTATTTACGGTTATTGAGGTACAAACACTCAATATTTCATCCAGACCACCCTTAACATTTACCCTGATATCATTTTCACTCATCCTGTTAAGAGTAGTCATGCGCTTACGTTCAGAATCAAAAGGAATTTCGGCAAGCCGGGGATAATTCTTTTCGAGTGCTTTTTTCGACATCCCAAGTGCTTCACCGGCAGCAAGCAGGGCAGTTTCAGTAGGATCACCGGTATATTCTGTGTCTTCACTTTCTGATTTTACTTCCTGTGCATCGGTACAAAGCATAGCAATAGTTAAAAGTTCTTTCAGGGAATCCAGATCTTCAGTTTTACCTGTTGACTCAATAAAATCCACCTCTTTATGATCAATAAATGCCTGAGTAACAGTCATCTTATTTTGAGTGAGGGTGCCTGTTTTGTCAGAGCAGATAACAGAGGCACTTCCCAGGGCTTCCACCGAGGGAAGGTTCCTGATGATGGCATTGCGTTTGACCATACGCTGCACCCCTATGGCTAAAACCACAGTAGACACAGCAGGCAGACCTTCAGGAATGGCTGCTACGGCAAGGGTAACTGCTGTCATAAACATAGACATGATTGAATTACCATACAAAACACCCACTAAAAATATGATACCACTTATCACCAGAGCTGCAATACCGAGTATTTTTCCAAGCTGTTCCAGCTTTTTACTCATGGGTGTTTCCGTATCCGCAGTTTGACTAAGCATATCAGCAATACTACCAACCTGAGTATTCATTCCGGTGGCCACCACTACACCTCTGCCCCGGCCGTAAGTTACCACCCCACTTGAAAAAGCCATGTTAAGTCTGTCACCCAGTGCAATATCCTCAGTGCCTGACAGCACTTCAACCTGCTTCAAAACGGGAACCGATTCGCCGGTAAGGGCTGATTCCTGAATTTTAAGATTCACAGCTTCAATCAGGCGCAGATCGGCAGGTACCACTTCACCGGTTTCAAGTATTACTATATCACCGGGAACTAAATCCTGAGAGGGAAGTTGTATATTTTCACCTTCACGAACCACCATAGAATCGGGTGCAGAGAGATCCTTTAATGCTTCAAGGGAGGATTCTGCTTTTTTTTCCTGAAAAGCTCCCACCAAAGCATTGACGATTAAAATACCCAGAATAACCCAGGTATCAAGCAGCCCCTCATCTTCCATTATACCGATAAAACCCGATACCGCTGCCGCAATCAACAGCACAATAATCATAAAACTCTTAAACTGAGCAACAAACATCTTTAAGAATGATTTGCTCCCTTTGGTACTCAAACTGTTTGCACCATATTCATCAAGTCTTTTACGGGCTTCTGCGGCAGATAAACCCTGCTGTTTATCTGTCTGTAATTGGTCTAACACTTCCCCGGGCGACTGATTGTAAAATAATTCCATAAAAAAATCCAAAATAGATAAGTAAAAATTGATCATACCAGTTTATTACTACCTGGACAGGGAAAGGGATCAAAAATTGAGCCCCGGAAGAAAAAATTTTAAGTAATTGATAAATTTATTGAAAATATATCGTATCTTTAAATCTCCAATCACCTAAATTATCTTCTCATGAAACGCTTCAATATCCTACTGTTTCCCTTATTGATACTGGCTTTTACCGCCTGCAATTCCAACAGCAATCGAAATACGCCGCCGCAGCAACCCAATCCTGTTGCCGAAAAAGCAGCCATAAAACTGCTGTTGCAGAAGTATATAATTGCCAACGAAACGGGGAATATTGGTATCATTGAAGAAATCTGGGCCAATGATTCATCAGTATATACCATTGGCACCGATCGCAATGAAGAGCTGATAGGATATGAAGCGGTAAAATCGAAATTTGTGAATCAGTTCAATATGTTCGAAAATACATATATCTCGGCGCGCGATCAGGTGATTTACCTCAGTCCGGGATGCAATTCAGCCTGGTTTTCAACGGTGTTGCAATACAATTTCACGGTAGAGGATACCCCCCGCGAATACAGTGATTTACGCTTTACGGGCTTTGTAGAAAAAAGAGACGGTAAGTGGCAATTCGTTCATACACACCTGTCGGCTCCTTTGCATTGATTTATTAATCAGCGTTAAGAGACAGTACAACTTTAATTGAACAGGCAAATTTTACTTTTATAAAAATCATTCGCCATTTTAGATGAGAAATCAATTCCTGAAGTTAACCTATCTGTTCATTATTGTGTTCAACATAGCCTGAATAAAGGAGAATCGTATGACTATAATTTCAGTTTAGATACACTCGTTTTTAAGCTTCCTGAAAACTCCGAAATGGAGATTTATACTTATAGAATGGACGAAAAACTGGTAAATTTAATGCCGGATTATACAGAAGATACAGTTGCCTATTTCTCATGGTCGACAAAATTCTTTATAAAGCTCCAGGACAATTAAGATGGTAGCAAAGCACCACATCGCGTTGCAACAATAAAATAATCCAGGAGGAATAGTCGCCATAACCCCCTTCGCTTAGCGCAGGCATATTGAGTGGCAGTCGGATGCGGCCATTATATTGTACCGTTAGATCAAATTTTAACCAAAGCGAATGGCATAAGACATCGATATCAAACCTTTGTGGCGGCTTACCAGCGGAGAGGTGTGTTTCCCGGATTTTATTTATCTTTATTTCATCCTCACAGGCAACCTGGCCTGTATTTTTGTGTCTGTTTCCATACAAGGGAGTGAATGCGAAGCGATGACAAATTAATAAAAGACTGTTTATCAGGCGATAAGCAAGCACAATACGAATTGTACCAGCGGTTTTCGGGGGTGCTGTTTGGTATTTGTCTTCGCTATGCACGCAGCCGGGCCGAAGCCGAAGACCTGTTGCAGGAATCATTTATTAAGATTTTTGCGAAGGTGGGTTCCTTTGGATTTAAAGGCTCTTTTGAAGGTTGGATGAAGCGGTTGGTAGTCAATCAGGCTATAAATTTCAGGCGTGATAACCTGAAGTATTTGTTTGTAAGCAGTTATGCCGATGCTCCTGATGAATTGCCTGATGATGAACCGGAAACTTTTCCGGCAGCGGGAATCCCACAGAAAACCCTGCTTAAATTGATACAGGCATTGCCCGAAGGTTACCAACTGGTTTTTAACCTGTTTGTTTTTGAAAACCTGCCGCACCGGCAAATTGCAATAATGCTCGGCATCAGCGAAAGCACTTCAAAAACCCAACTGATGAAGGCCCGGAATAAACTGAGACAAATGGTTGAGACCGAACTGGCCACTAAAAATATAAGCGTTAAGTCATGAAAGACGAACGAAAAAACATTGATCAACTTTTCAGCGAAGGGCTGGGCGATTTCAAGCCAGCCCCTCCGCCTGAACTGTGGAAAAAAATAGGGGCCAGCCTCACGGTTTCCCCTCCTGCACCAGTAATTCCGGCAATAAGTATTGGCCGTATTGTACTGATTGGTGTTGCAGCCGCGGTGCTTACCGGCCTAGCACTGCTGTGGTATTTCAGCGGCCATAACAATCCCGATCAGGGAGATATTAACTCGATTCAGCAAACAGAAGCTCCTGTTATTGACAATAATCAACCCATTGTTCCATCAAACAAATCAGCAATATCCACTGAAATACCAGAGGAAACCACCGTTGAAACTGCAAAACAGAGACCACAAAAGGCAGAAACAATTTCAAAAGTAGGTTCAGCACCCTATGCAGATATCAGCGTAAACAGCATCACGAAAAACGAAACAGTGGTGAAAAGTACTGCTGTTGAATCCATTATTAGGAAAACTTCATCTGCAACAAATGAAAATTCCGCTTCAATAACTGATCTCCGGACCGATTTTACCCACTGGCTGAGTTCACAACCTGCTGTGTTTATACCCGTTTCGGCAACATCCGTGTTCACCGGGAAATATCGCCAATCGGGCAAACCGGCTATATACAGAAAAAACAGTATTCCGCTAATTGGCGGGGTTTATACTGCCTGGGACCGGATTGATTACGGGGACAATCACACCAAACAAAGTCGTGCGCTGGGTCTCAGCCTTTCCACTTTCAGGGGACCCTGGCTGCTCGAAACCGGTGCTGCAGTTTGCCTGAGCGACGACAATGGCCGCTTCCTTGTTAACTATAACTCTTTCGATAGCATCGGCTATTACAATAAGGTAGTTTCGTTCAGCTCTGATCCAAACAATTATGGTTCAATACAATTCAATACAGAAGTGCTGGGCGTATTTGATTCCGTTGATCACAATATGGAAGCCAAAACAGCCAACCGCTACACCTATCTGCAGATTCCACTTATGGCCGGTTACCAGTTTTACAATAAACGTCTGTTCACGCTCAGCATTAAAGCCGGACCTATATTTTCGGTTATGCTTAATTCCAGTGAACCTGGAATCAACTTCAGCCGCGAAAATGCAAGTCTGCAATCTATTGACCAACTTAATCCAGTGCGGGTTTCGACCAACTGGCAGATAGCAGCGGCATTGGGTATCGGGCTGCATATTTCACAAAGGCTCACCTTGCAGCTCGAACCAACCTATAAAACGTATCTCCGCCCGGTTTACCAGGGGTATCAAACCAAACCGCAAAGCATCGGTATCCGTGCCGGTCTGCTTTACCGGTTTTAAATAAACATACCATGAAAATAACAACCCTTTTATTTTGCAGCCTGCTGTCGTTGTTGACCTTTGTAGGAAAAGCCCAGCAACAAATAACAGTACAGGGACAGATAACGGCTTCCGAAACCGGTCAAGCCATAGCCCAGCAAGCCGTTTATTTGGGCTTCGTGCCCGAAATCCCGGTAACAACCGCATACTCCAATGATCAGGGTTTTTATTTCGCCCAGATAGTGGTGCAACCCAATGATACTTCGGTTTCTATCGCGGTGTGGGTATATGATTGCAACCAGCAAACCATAGCTCAAAGTTTTTCAATCTACGATTCCATTCCGATCTATGCCGATTTTGAAATCTGCACCCAGATGACCACTTGCGAAGCCTCCTTTATAGCTGAACCAATGCCTGCCAATCAACAGCTTATAGGCTTTGAGAATTTAAGCTTTCCGGTAAGCTATTCAACTTACTGGTACTGGGATTTTGGCGATGGCACCTTTTCCAATAATTTTGAACCTCTGCACGAATACGCTCAGCCAGGCATTTATAATGTGTGCCTTACTATGGTTGATTCCATGCTCGCATGTACAAGTACTTTCTGCCTCGAAGTGTGGGTAAATCTTCTTCCCACGGATTGTGAAGCCTTATACACCTTTGATGTTCAGGGAAATACCGTAGCTTTTACTGATCTTTCTACTGGTTTCCCTGATGTCTGGCTTTGGAATTTTGGGGATGGCACCACTTCGGCCGAGCAAAATCCGGTCCATGCGTGGAATATGCCAGGAGACTATCCAGTTTGCCTCACCATTTACAACGATTCAACACAATGCGAGGATACCTTTTGCAGCAATATTATCATTGCCGATTCCATTGCCGACTGCCATGCTGATTTTTCATTTGAACAATTACAGGAGCTGACTTTTGCTTTTACCAACCTGTCAACAGGTATGTTTGATCAGGTGATTTGGGATTTCGGTGACGGAACTCCATTTTCTTATGAAACCAAACCGGTGCATACCTGGGAGCAGGCCGGAATTTATCATGTTTGCCTGGCCGTTATCAGTAATTTGACCGGTTGCCAGGATGTGTTTTGTTCATATATCTCTGTTGGAGATACAATTCCCTATTGTCAGGCTGATTTTACTTACAGGCTTGATTCGATACCCGGAAACGTTAATCATTACTGGTTTGTTGATGAATCGCTCGGCACAAATATTAGCAACTGGTATTGGGATTTTGGCGATGGGAATTATTCTTACGAAAGATTTCCAGAACACACTTATGAAAACAGCGGAACCTATGAGGTGTGTCTTACCATTTTTACGTGGTTTGGCCCTATTGGTGAGTGTAGCAGTACAAAGTGTAAGATAATCAACACACCAGCTTACCATAATCTTGGTGGACAAGTCTTTGCCGGAAACTTCCCGATTAACAATCCTGATTTTACCGGTGACACAGCCCTTGTGAGGTTATACAAAAAATCGGGAAACCGCCTGAGCGAAATTGCCAGAGCCAACTTCTGGGAGTATGGCTACTACTTCTTTATTGATGTATTGGAAGGCGAATATGTGGTACATGCCGATCTTACGCCGGAATCGAATGCCTACACTTCTTTTTTGCCGGTTTACTCGGGCGATGTACCTTACTGGCAGCAGGCACAGCCGTTCAGCCTATCCGATGGCGATGTATTTGATGCCGATGTGGTGATGCCTGCTTTGCCTCCTATGGAAATCGGCCCGGGTCTGATCAGCGGGCACTTGACTTGCGCAGACAATTCGCAAGTTGATTTGACGGAAAGGATTATTTATCTGCTTCGTGAGGGCAATATCATTTCGCTGTGCCATACCGATATGGCGGGAAACTTCGTGTTTTCGGGTATTCCTTTGGGAGCATACACGCTCAGGGCCGAAATTGCCGGAAAATACAGCGATGCACTTGCAGTAAACCTTGCCGAATTTGATAATCAGGCAATGCAGCTACAGTTATTCATAGCTTCTTCCAACGTATATGGTATTGATGAAGCGGATTTATTTGTGAACGGAGTGAAGCTTTTTCCAAATCCGGCCACGGGTAACATCAACTTCACCTTCAACCTTGACCGGCAAACCACAATTGTTTCCGAAATTTACACTTCTACGGGAATAACTTGCCAGCGTGAAACACACTTCTGCCCGGGTGGAGAAAATATACTGACCTTGAATGTCGCCTCCATGAAACCCGGATTTTACCTGATTTCCCTGAAATCAGCACAGGGGGCCCTTCTTAAGACATTAAAGTTTTCGAAAATCTGAGATCACAGGCAACCTTTTCGTTTGAAGGTGTCTTTTATATGAACACATTTGAATTTTACAATCAACCAAAAAAAGTAAAACCCATGAAAAAACTACTTGCTTTACTGTTTTTGATGACAATGGCCGTATCTATGGCCTTTGCTCAACAAGATTATGTTACATTAACCGGTCATGTTATTAATCAGGAAACCGGCATCCCTGTTGCCGGTCAGCCCATGTTTATTTCCGTTGACAGTATTAATTTCCCCGGCTACACAAATCAGGTATTCACTGATTCATCGGGATTTTACACCGATCAGATTCCTTACATGGATGGCGTTACCCAGGGACAGATCGTTGTCGGTACCATTGACTGTAATGGACAGATGGTAAGCAATACTGCGGGGTTTTATCCCGGTATGCAACAGATTACGATTGACTTCAATATTTATTGCAATGCTGCTTCAGGATGCCAGGCTTCATTCTTTTACCAACCGGCCTCCAACGACATGCTGAGCATTGCTTTTATTGATCAAAGCACTTTCATGCCAGATGCAGGCATTGATAACTGGTACTGGGATTTTGGCGACGGCAATTATTCATCTGAGCAAAATCCAATCCATTCATATTCAGAATCTGGCTTATACAATGCCTGCCTGTATATCAGCAGCGACGACAGTTCTTGCTACAGCAATTTTTGTTTACCGGTTGACGCCGGGTTTTTTCAACCCGATTCCTGTATGAATTATTTCTGGTACACTGCCGATTCTACAGGAAATGGCTACCTGTTTGAAGGCTGGGCCATGAACAGCCCTGTGGACATCTGGATGTGGGATTTTGGTGATGGAACCACAGCCACAGGTCAATCTGTTATGCATGTGTTTGCCGACACAAATACGGTACACAATGTATGCCTTACCACAACTGGTTTCGACCCTGGCGGAGTGTCGTGTACAGCAATTTCATGCCAGGAAGTATTTAACTTTATTCCAACTCCCTGTGAGAGCTCCTTCTGGTATTATCCCGATTCGCTCAATGCCGGCTTTACCTTTAAAGGCTGGGCCAACAACACCCAGATAGAATCCTGGTTCTGGGAATTTGGCGATGGAACTACCGCTACCGGCCAGACAGTGTCGCACGCCTTTGCCAATCCTGATGAAGTTTACAATGTTTGCCTCACCACAACAGGAACAGGCCCCGATGGACAATCCTGCACCTATACTTCTTGCCAGGATGTTTATATCAACATTCCCTCGCCCTGCGAAAACTATTTTGAAGCCTTTACCAACGATGGCAATACTTATTCTTTTTCGGGATATGTGATGTCTGGAGTCCCGGCCGATTATTTCTGGGATTTTGGTGATGGAACAACTGCAACAGGTCAGCAGGTTACGCATACTTTCCAGTTTGCAGGTACTGTTTTCAATGTTTGCCTTACTACCATTGCCAACGACCCTGTAAATGACACCTGTACAAGTACCAGTTGCCAGGTTATTTTCCCCGGTGGTGGTTCATCGTGTGAAGCAATTATGTCAGCAATTCCCGACTCAAGCGGTTATACTTACTATTTTGAGAATCTTTCACAGGGAGAGCACAGCTTTATCTTCTGGGATTTTGGCGATGGCGGTCAATCCAGCCAGGCCAATCCAACCTATACGTATGCTGAACCGGGCATCTATATTGCCTGTCTTACCATCGGCGACAGCCTGAACAACTGCTGGGATCAAACCTGCCTGGAAATATGGGTAAATGCCGTTCAACCGGACTGTCAGGCTTCATTCTTCGCATATCCGGGAGACTCTTTGGCCACTTCACTTAACTACTTGTTTATTAATACCTCAACTCCCGGTTACACCAGCCAACAATGGGCATTTGGCGATGGAACCGGATCGATGGACCCTAATCCTATGCATACATATGCCAATCCTGGCATCTACAACGCCTGTCTTACCATTTGGGATAGTACAGGAAATTGCCAAAGCACCTATTGCATGGAGATTTATGCCGGTGTGGTGATGGGCGATTATACCCTTTCGGGCAATGTGATTGCAGGAAATGCTCTTGCAGATCAGGGAACAGTCTGGCTGATTGGTGCAAATAATTACTACTATGCTGAAACCACGATTGATTCTGCCGGAACCTATAACTTTGGTGGTGTTCCTGCCGGGTCGTACTATATTTACGCGATGCTCACTCCTGGCTCATCCAATTTCTTCGACTATCTGCCTACTTACTACACCAGCTCCCTCACCTGGCAGGGGGCAACCATTGTTTCCGCCGGCGAACCCAATGGCTGGTATCCGATTAATCTTGTTTCTTCTTCTACTTACGGAGTTGGCAATGCCAGTATTTCAGGAACCATAAGCATGGGTGGCACCTTTAAATCGGGTGGGGCACCTGCAGCCAATGTTGAAATCATTCTGTTCAACAGCACCGGACTACCTATTACCTACACTTTCTCAAACAGCGATGGCGCGTTTGCATTCAGCAATCTACCATACGGTGAATATACCATACAGGCCGAAATGACCGGTAAAACAACCGAAGCCCTGGTGGTTATACTTTCGGAAGGCTCATCAACTGCCAATGTCAGCTTCGTGGTTAATGAAACTTTTATCTCTGTACTGGGTGAAAACGAACTAGACAAACCGGCTCTGGAAGCTGGAATTCTTTATCCCAACCCGGTTGGTGAAACTCTTTATTTAGAGTTAAGCTCCCGGACTTCAGGTAAAATAATTGCAGAAATCATTGACCTGCAAGGCCGGATTATCCATAGTGAAATCCTCATTCTGCCTGATGGAAGCGAGCGAATTAGCATTGCTACGGGCGATATTGAAAAAGGGATTTACCTGCTCAGACTAACTACCGAAAGCAGGGAAACGGTACTAAGGAAGTTTGTAAGGTAATCCTAAATTGAATCTTTTTAGTAATAACTTTTTTCAAAGATTTAACAAAACTCAGCACGGGGTTAACCAGAACTTTATTCATAATTCCTATTGTTATGAATAGTTCAGGTTAAAGAAAAAGAGCCGGCAAGTGGGTATATATAAAAACCCATTTGCCGGCTCTTTTCAATTGATTTTCAGCTTTAGTGGTCGTGACCAGAATGGTCAAACTCCCGGTCTTCGGGCTTTTTGCAGCAGTCTTTCAGCGCTTTGTAAGCCTTGGGATCCGCTTTTACCTCATCAGCATCATAACCGGCAGCGGATATGGCTTTTCTGATCTTGTCCGGATTGGTCTTTCCGGTTTTATAAGTTACTTCCACCGTATTGGTTTCCAGGTCAACCGTTGATTTGGTAATGCCGCGCTCAAAGGCAAGTGCCCGCTCAATGGTTTCCTTGCAGTCTTCACATTGTGATGACACTTTAATGTTGATGACCTGCGTTTTAGGTTGTTGAGCATAAAGGCTTACTGAAAAAGCAAGCATCATGAATAAAATCAGGGTATTTTTCATTTTTATTTAGTTTTAAGGGTGAAAAAAATCATTTAATGGCATACCTCAAACCGGCATATACCATGCGTCCCAATAAAGGCCCCCACATCACACCGGCATCAAAACCAGGCTCAAAGGGCTGCTCATATCCAAGTATCGGGTCGTGCTGTACAAAGTTGGTCAGGTTTTCGATGCCTGCATAAACATCAAACTTCTTAAACTTCCGGGTAATCTGGGAGTGCACCATGTAGTAGTCGGGAGAATAGTCGCCATAACCCACTTCGGTTAAAGCCGGCATATTGAGTGGCAGTCGGGTGCGGCCATTATATTGAACAGTGAGGTCAAATTTCCACTTTTCGAAACGCGTGGCATACGACATCGACATCAAACCTTTGTGGCGGCTTACCAGCGGACGTTCGCGCAGTTCACCGGCAGTGGTAGCTTTCACATCGTTGAAGCGATAAGCCAGCGTCAGGTCAAAACCTTCGAAAACGCCTGCCTCTGCATTGATCTGAAAACTGTTGGAATAAGATTCCCCATTCAGATTGTAAATCTCAATCCGGTCAAACGATTGATCGATATCGAGAATAACCTGATTGATAAAATCTGTCCGGTAGTAATCGGCCGATAGCGTCAGATTACGCTCTTCGGTCAGGGCAATGGTCTGGGTAAGGTTCACTCCATAATTCCAGGCCTCTTCCATGGTAAAGTCATCCCTGAACACAAGCTGACGGGCACTTACCAGCATGCCGGTGTTCTCCGCAAGCACAGATGCTGAACGGTATCCTTTTCCGGCGGAGCCGCGAAGTACAGTGTGTTCAAAGATATTTACCTTAAAATGGAAGCGCGGGGTATAAAATGTGCCATATTTATTGTGATGATCGGCCCTGAAGCCGGCAATCAGACTTAGTTTTTCGTTGGGGCTGTATGTATATTGTGCAAAAACTCCAGGCACCGATTCTACACGGCTGAAGGATGTATCAGAAATGACCTCATCATAATCATCATACATCCAGCTTACCCCGGCATTATAAACATGTGCAGGATTGACTATCTGTGACTGAAAAATCGCATTCCCGTAAAAGCCTAGTTGGGTTGCATTATAATCACGGGGCCCGAATACAGACTGCTGATCATGATACAATCCACTAAATATCAATCCCAGACTTGTATTTTCCAGGCCTGGAAACACAAATCCGGTCTTATCATAAATTTGAACGCGTTTGGTAACCAGATCAATAACGTACTTGCCCTGTTCGATGGCTTCTTTGGTTTGCAGGTTCATCAACTGTCCGCCATTACGCTCATCATACAAAAAGTTAATCCCGAATTTAGACTCGGTAACTCCATGTTTTTCATAGCTCCAACGGTTACTCAGGTTTAACTGTCTGGAAAGTGGTTGATCAAGAAAACCATCATCATTCATATCAATGCGTTTAAACTGACCGGATACGTGGGCCAGTACTGCGGTACTCAATTTATCTTCCGCAAATACGTGCGAAGCATGAGAATTGAGTTCCAGCCGGCCCTCATTGTTACCGTAAAGATTCAGGTAAAACCTATCCATATCGAAAGGCTTTCGGAATTCAGCATTGATTTGTCCGGTCATAGATTCAAAACCGTTGATAACGGAGGAAGAACCTTTTGACACCTGAATAGATTCCATCCAGGTACCCGGAATATAAGTAAGTCCAAAAGCTGCGCCAAGCCCGCGGGTAAATGGAATATTTTCCACCATCAACTGACTGTATACTCCGGCAAGACCGAGCATCTGAATTTGTTTGGCCCCAGTTACTGCATCGCTGAATCCAACATCTACCGTGGCATTATTTTCAAAGCTTTCAGAAAGGTTGCAGCAGGCCAGTTTGGTTAAGCCGGCAGTAGTAATTACTTCCGTTTTAATGGGCTTAATGCTGCTGATAAAGGTACCGGCCATGCGTTGTTTTATTTCCACTTCTGCCAGTTCAGAACCTGGCTGAAGTACCACCTCTACCTTTTTTTGTCCTGATTTTAAAATAATGGTGTCATTGATATATCCTACATAACTGGCAATCAATGTGTTGTTACCCGGGATACGATTCAGCTTAAACTGGCCATTTTCATCACTCACTGACCCGGTAGTGGTTCCCTGCCAGTAAACATTGGCATACGGAAGGGGAATTTTATCATTTTTTACATTTTCTACAATGCGGCCACTAACCTTTTCCTGTGAAAAAACAGGCGGAACGATCGTTAGTATGAGCATAAGACTCATGAGAGAAAGAGAAAGTTTCATTTTTGGGATTGATTTTAATAATTTTTACTTTAAATTCAACAAGAAAGCACGAGAGCACCTTCCCGAAATCGTAAAAATTATTTAATCAGATGCGGATAGATAAATTGGTAAGCCATACCCAGTCAGAAAAGACATTGGGAATAATACGTTTGATAAAGGAAAAGGGTATGGATTCAGTAGTAAAGTTTAATTTAAAAACAGAAGTTAAAATGGCAAATACAGAAAAAACCGGAACTGATTCGGGGATAAGATAAGATTCATCAATTTTCACCAACACCTGAGCATCTGTACAACATTCCTGAGCATTAAAAAAGTCCCCGGGGAGCTTCTGATCAGAAGACTTTTGAAGAGGAGTAGCTTCTCCACAACAACTATTACTTCCGTCAAGGCTATATTCACTATGGTTCATAGCTGTACAGTGATGTACGAAAAACTGCATGCCGGTAGCGGGCAGCAGAAAAGCCACCATCATCAGCAAAACAAAGACCCGTTTCATCAAATCAGCCATTATAATTGAATTGTTGGCGACAAAAATAATCATTTTTGTTGACATACATGTATAGCATTACTTATATAAGTGAATTTTCGGCAAAAAGTTCAACCACATATTTGATGCAATGCCACTGTAAGAAATCAGCCCGGGATTTATTGATAAAAAAATCAGCCCGGATCATTAGGTGTAGATTCTATAATCAAATAAAAAAGGCTGCCTTACAGCAACCTTTCTTGTTATCGGGTGGAATATGGGACTCGAACCCACGACCTTCTGAACCACAATCAGACGCTCTAACCAACTGAGCTAAAACCACCATATTGAATTCGACTGCAAATATAAAACATTTTCTTAAGATTGGATAAGTTCAGTGCAACATTTTTTTAATTTCAGGTAAAGCATTCTTATTAAATTTGCCGGATACAAACTAAACAATTCAAAATCCTCAACCATGGCCGATCATATAGATTATCAAATCCTGGGTGAAGAAATCCAACTCGTTGAAATTGAGCTTGATCCAAACGAAGGCATACGTGCCGAAGCTGGTGCCATGATTTATATGGACGAAGGCATTGAGATGCAGACCAATACCGGCGGAGGGATTTTCAAGGGTTTTAAGCGCATGCTGACAGGTGATGGCTTTTTTATTACTACTTTTTTAAATAATTCGGCCTCAAAACGACGTGTAGCCTTTAGTGCGCCTTATCCAGGAAAAATTATTCCGATGAATCTGACTCAGTTGGGGGGAACCATGATTTGCCAGAAGGACTCTTTTTTATGCTCAGCCAGAGGCATAGATATAGATATCGCCTTTACCCGAAAAATCGGAGCAGGACTGTTTGGTGGGGAAGGTTTTATCTTACAGAAACTTTCCGGTGACGGACTGGCATTTGTGCATTCAGGAGGTACCATTGTTCAGCGCAACCTTCAGCAGGGTGAAAACCTGTATGTTGACACCGGATGCCTGGTGGCACTCCATCCCGATGTTACCTATGATATAAAGTTCATAGGCGGTTTTACCAATGCCCTGTTTGGCGGAGAAGGCTTATTTTTGGCAAAACTTAGCGGACCAGGTTTGGTGTTTCTCCAAAGTATGCCATTTTCGAGACTTGCCGATAGAATGGTGGCGGCCACCCATACCAACAGAGAAGAATCCAGGGGAATTGGTGGCCTTGGAGGCTCACTGCTCGGTGGTATACTGGGCGGGGATAGAAAATATTAACTTTTCCTGTCAATCACATATTATAAGCTCTTGTTCATTTTGTTTTTTAAAAGAAAACCATTTTACGAAGGCTCACTTTCAGCCAAAGCATTTCACCGGCTTCTTAAAAATAAGCCAGCCTTAATTTCTATGTGTTTCATCGGATTGTTGATTTTGGTAGCGATACTCGGATATCTCATTACTCCAGATCAAACTCCTTTTGCCAATCAGCAGCAATTGGAAATTGCTGCCAAAAAGCCAGGATTCAGGGTCTCGTTGCTTAAGGTAACCAACAATGAACCTGGTGTTGAATGCAATATATTTAAGAAAATAATTTTTGGTTGCCCAAATCAGGCTAGATTCATTCCAATGAACTCATGGTATTTTTCTGGTGACAGCATTGTGGTTGAAGGTTATGAAGAGTCCCCGGAAGCAGAGCCGCTGATGTACCGTTATGAGCTTAAAGATGTAATTTATGCATTGCCGCGCGAAGACTCCAAACCTCTAAAAGACCTGAACGGGACAAAAATTGTATATGATACCAGCATGTTGCAACAAAAGGTTGGTGAGCAATTTATTGTAACCCGCACCTTTTTGCTTGGAACCGATCGTTTTGGCCGGGATGTACTCAGTCAGTTGATGATAGGTGCACGGGTGAGCCTGTCGGTGGGTCTCATTTCGGTCTTTATATCGCTGGTGGTAGGTATTTCCCTGGGCGCACTGGCAGGCTATTTCAGAGGCAGGGTAGACGATTTTATCATTTGGCTGATTAATGTGGTATGGTCGGTGCCAACCATTTTATTGGTTATAGCCATTACTTTCGCATTGGGCAAGGGCTTTTGGCAGGTATTTGTTGCTGTTGGCCTCACCATGTGGGTTGAAGTGGCCAGGGTTGTCAGGGGACAATTTATGAGTATCCGTGAAAAAGAATATGTGGAAGCCGCACGTGCCCTTGGCTTTGGAAATTTAAGGATGATTTTCAGGCATATTCTTCCAAATACATTGGGGCCTGTAATCGTTATTTCAGCGGCAAATTTCGCTTCGGCCATCCTGATAGAAGCAGGACTGAGTTTTTTGGGCATAGGTGTACAACCTCCCATGCCTTCATGGGGAACCATGGTAAAAGAAAATTATGCGTATATAATTCTGGATAACCCCTGGCTGGCTTTGTTGCCCGGAATAGCAATTATGCTGTTGGTGCTCGCTTTTATGCTGTTGGGTAATGCCCTTAGAGATGCTCTGGATGTAAAAACCACACTTCAGGTTTAATATCTTTGCAGGTATTCCAGATTGCTGCAACCAAATCGCTTGTTGAAACGGCCACATTTGCCTTTAAAAAACTGCAACTTCACCATGAAATAGAAATCCAGTCCGGTAAAATCCTTCATACCAAAAAACCCGCCTAACTTATCGGTACCTATAATGACTTTATGAAAACGTGCACTTAATCCCAGGCGCGGATATTTATCATTATATAAGGTAAAGGGCATGGCAAATTCAAGGTAATGGGTTTCAAACCTGGGCGTAATGGCAATGTGCGATGGACGAATAAGCGTTGCCTCGGCTAATATTACCGGACGCACGATGGATGCATTCACAAAAAACCGGTCATTTATACGGTAATCAAATTGTACACTAAGCGCTGTGGGCAGTGACACACTGATTTGATCCTGCTTGATAAGTTGTGTGGAATCTCCGGTAAACTGATAACTCAGTGTACGGAAAGCGCTATTCACATTGTCAAACCCATAGTCCCGCACATTGTTCCATTGCATGGAGGCATTTTCCAGCTCCATATTTAATACGTCTTTCTTAAAATTAACCCGTCCTATATCAATCAATGCAACTCCAAGACGATAGTGATAGTCTGCGTAGGGCACTTCGCAAATAGCCGAATAGGCTTTGGCAGAATAGCCTTTGAGTTTTTTATGATAAGTAAAACCAATATCGAAGCCCACACCACTACCGCGAAACAATCTGTCCTTTAGCGTAATATCGTTATTTTCGTAATCTAAAGGCAAAGAGAGACCGAGGTGCCCATTAAGGTCAAATACCCTGACGGTATCAGAATTAGGCACCAGATAATCAATGTTATCTCCATACCCATAACCTCCGCCATTGGCGAATAATCCTTTAATAGTAATCCCTCCGGCCAGATGCTGCCTGTTGCGGCGATACACTACCGTTGACCAGGTAGCTGCAATTTCTGCGGCCCCCAGTGCAGCAGCCCGAAAATCAATGTTATTGATATAGTTGATGCGTTGCTGGGGATAAAAATCCAGTCCTTCCAGGGCAAATTTTGTCAAATCAAAGGGCAGGTCATTACCGGAGGCCATAATGCGGTAACTTGTAGAAAGTCCGAAAGCGTGTCGGCCCATAGATAGCATGGCGGAAGGCCCCATTATCCGGATACTGGAATAAGCAGTTTTCAGATCTGCATTGTAATTGTCATAATAATTCCGGGATTCTCCGGTTATTTCGTCAATGTGTTCCGGAAACTCAGCTCCAGGTGTTAAAAAACGCTTAAAACTGTATTCATCCGATTTCAGATAAACATAATTATTATCTACATTTAAATGAAGTCCAATAATATTTATGTCCAGGTAAACTTTAGAGTCAAGTATGGAAGAAGGGTTAAGAAATGAACCGGTTATGCCTGCATAATTGCCTGGAGCATAACCCATCATTTCCTGAGCAGGAGATTGAAAAGCCAGGGTGAGCACAAGCGTAAAAAGCAAAATGAATTTTCGCACAAGTAGTAATTAGTAATATTATTTTTACGGTTTAACTCCCTGAAAACCGCGAATAGAGTTAGTTTAAGCAGCCAAAGATAAAATAAAAAGGTCATACAACCGTAATAAATTACCACAGTTACTTTTCATACTGAGATAAACGAATGAAAAAATAGTTTATTATAATACGCTGAGCAGCACTAAAAATAAGGTGGATAGCATTAAGGCAACAAGAAGCTTAAATCAAAAATTTGGAATAAATATATTTGTTACAGCTTTAATGTTGGCAAAAAAAACAATGGCCGGCTGATTATATATTGGGACAACACCCTGACGCCAACCACTTTACAAATGTCAATCTGTATATTCAGGTATTTACATATTTTTTGTATCATTGCAAAGCGCAAAAACAATACTAAACTACAATCACAACTGTAATGAGACTACGCATAAAAAACAGTACTTACCTTTGGATAATTACCCTGTTGATTACCTTAGGTGCGGCTTATTATCAAAGAATAACCGGCCCCACACAACCCTTGCGGGGAGTAAAAGAAATAGGTCCTGATAAACTGAAATATAAGCTTATTCGCACCTTTGGAGGCCCTGGCGATGCAGAAATTACCATCAATGATGAAAAGAGTGAGTATGAAGGTAGTATTAGATTTAAGCGTTACAAAAGCTATGATGAATGGACGAGTATGTCTTTAAAACGCCGGGATGGGAAACTGGTAGGTTACCTTCCCCATCAGCCTCCGGCAGGAAAAATGGAATACTATATTATTATTTATCAGGGCAGCAAACAAATAAGTTTAACTGACGAGCCGGTAATCCTCAGATTTAAAGGGGATGTTCCTGCGGGGGTTTTGATACCACATATTATTCTGATGTTTCTGGCCATGCTCTTTTCAACCCGGGCAGGCATCGAAGTGCTGGCAAAAGGCAGGAATACCTTTAAGCTTTCCTGGCTTACCTTACTCTTTTTATTTACAGGTGGGCTTATATTTGGTCCCATAGTTCAGAAATATGCCTTTGGAGCTTACTGGACCGGATTCCCCTTTGGCTATGATCTTACAGATAACAAAACAGCCATTGCTTTTATTTTCTGGGCATGGGCCGTATTTAAACTCTGGCGTAATCCAAATCAGCGAGGCTGGGCTTTACTTGCGTCTGTTGTTTTGATGTTGATATACCTCATTCCTCACAGTACGTTGGGATCAGAAATAGATCATACCGCACTTCCTCAATGAAATAGAATATGGTTACTTACTTCATCATTGCACTCACAGCCATTATTTCTATTCTGGCTTTCAATAACCAGCATTTATTTCATGCACTGGTCTTTAACCCTTACATGATCGATAGCAGGAAGCAGGGATACAGGTTTGTCTCCTATGCGCTGCTGCATGCTGACTGGATGCATCTGCTCGTAAATATGTTCGTGTTGCTGTCCTTTGGTCAGGCAGTTGAACAATTTTACGGCATATTGTTTGGAATTAAGGGTATTTATTTCTATTCCCTGCTTTATCTTGGCGGAATATTGCTTTCTACTGCACCTGCCTATGCCAGGAATAAAAATAATCCGTCATACAATGCTGTAGGTGCATCAGGAGCGGTTTCGGCAGTAGTTTTTGCAAGCATCATTATTAGTCCGTTGTCACCCATTCGCTTTGTGTTCATCCCTGTGGATATTCCTGCATTTATTTTTGGAATACTTTATCTGATATATTCAGCCTATATGGCCCGGCGGGGAACCGACAATATCGGTCACGATGCTCATTTCTGGGGTGCCATTTACGGGCTGGCATTTACCATAATATTAAAGCCGGCATTGGTTACCGGCTTTGTCAATCAGTTAATGGGATGGTTGAATTAATCATCCTCTAAATTCAGAATACGTTTAATTCAGAATTGGATCAGGCGGGTAATTTACCCAAAAGGTGTATTCTTTTCCCAGCTTTTTAAGGGAGTGTTTCCACATCTCCATTGGATTCTCAGTGATTATTTCCTGTAAATCCGTTACGGATACCACCCATGATTTTTCTTCCAATTCCCGTTCGAGCTGATCGGGCACCCAGCCTGAGTAACCTACGTAAAATCGAATATCGGCGGCAGTAAGACGATGTTGTTTAATAAGCTCTTTAACCAGTTCTATATTTCCGCCCCAATAAAGTCCATCCAGAATTTTAATTCCGTCAGCAATCAGGTCTGGCCGGGTATGAATAAAAAAGAGACTGTCAGTCTTTACGGGTCCACCCAGATACACGGGTGCATCAAAGCCTTCAAAATCACTCGATACATCGCTGAGCCTGACTTCAACAGGTTTATTCAGAATGATTCCAAAGCTACCTTCGCTGCTGTGGTCAGCGAGCAAAACAACAGACTTCCGGAAATAGAAATCCTGAAGAAACGGTACCGAAATCAAAATTCTGCCTGTATTGGGTTTTATCTTAAAAGGTTCCATCATTTTGCTTTTCATAAGGTTTTGCGAGTTATTTCAGTTAAACAGTGCGCTGATTTCAAACAGCAGGTCATTATTGTTGGTCGAATGCCTAAATTTGCAAACGCCATTAAAACAGAACAAAATCCGTACCACCCTGCCATGATCATTACAGATAATAAACAATTGTTCGGGAATCTTCGTCAGTCGCATCCTGTTTTCACCTATGAACGTTTTGTCATAATGGCTGAGGACAATCAGTTAAAGCTGAGATTTTTTTTCAATATAGGCAGTGATATCCGGTTTAGCCCACATATGTCAATACAAACCGGACAAAGCACCATAGAATTGACTCATTTGCTGAATACACATTCAGATTTAGTAAGAAATCTGGTATTTCATATTGGATTAATCGAAATGGTCAGCTATTGGAAGTGCGTTTGTTCTCCCCATATTATAATCAAAGCCGGCAGCCTGCAACCAGAGCAAACTGATTGGTTCAAACAACTCTTTTTCAATGGACTGGGAGAATTCTTTTATGCCAATAGCATCAACGTGGACAGCGCCTCTTATGTTACGATAGAAACTAAAGGAGATGAAAAATTTTCTCTGCAATCCTACCTTACCTCTGAGGAAAGCTTTATTGTTCCCATAGGCGGTGGCAAAGATTCGGCCGTAAGCCTGGATCTGCTATTGACTCATGGTTATACTGTTGTTCCACTAATAATGAACCCCAGGGGTGCTACCCTTAAAACGGTGGAAGCTGCCGGACTCCCGCCTGACAATGTTATAACCATCAACCGGAGCATTGATCCTGTTTTGCTTCAGTTAAACGAGCGGGGATTCTTAAATGGTCATACGCCTTTTTCAGCCATGCTGGCATTTTACACATTGCTCGCAGCCGCATTAAAGGGCATTAAAAATATTGCTTTATCCAATGAATCAAGTGCCAATGAGCCTACCATACCTGGAACAAATATTAACCATCAATATTCAAAAACGTTTGAATTTGAAGCTTCGTTCCGGGAGTATTATGCAAGATACATTACGCCTGATCTCAATTATTTTAGTTTGCTCAGGCCTTTAAATGAATGGCAAATCATGAAACTTTTTTCTGATATGCCCCATTATCATAAGGTCTTTCGCAGTTGTAACGTGGGCAGCAAAAATAACACCTGGTGCGGTAAGTGCCCAAAATGTTTATTTACGTACATTATGTTGTCTGCTTTTGTTGGCATCCATCAGGCGAATGCGCTTATTGAAGCTGAAATGCTTGATGATGAAGCACTGAAACCGGTGTTTGATGAGCTTACAGGCCTGGCCACCAATAAGCCTTTTGAATGTGTGGGAACACTGGATGATGTAAATCAGGCCTTAAGGCTTATCATTCAAAATCATCAGAAATTACCCACTTTGGTTAAATATTATCAGGATTATAATCTCTCTGTCCGGCCAAACAATCCCGGTCAACTGAATTCAAATCACTTTGTTCCTGAAAACCTCCTCGATATTTTAACACAGGCCATACAATGAAAGCATTACTCGAACAACTGCTAAATGATAAATCCATACTAATTCTTGGCTATGGCCGGGAAGGCCGGTCTACATTTAAGATACTTAGAAAGTATTTCCCGCAACTCAACATAACTATAGCTGATTCGGACGAATCCATTTTGACGCGCCAACCGGAATTGCTAACGGCCTCAGTTAAATTACAAACCGGAAACAATTACCTGAATCATTTGAATGACTTTGATGTAATCATCAAATCGCCCGGCATTTCACTGGCTAAAACCGGTCTTAAGCCGGACGCAAGAAAAATCACCTCTCAAACCGATCTGTTTTTACGTGCCTTTAGTCCTCAGATTACAGGAGTTACAGGCACCAAAGGCAAAAGCACCACAGCTTCATTGCTTCATCACATCTGCCAAAAGCAACATAAAGACATTGTATTGCTTGGAAATATCGGGAACCCTTTTTTTGATGCTGTGGATAATCTTTCCTCCCGAACACATATTGTATGTGAATTGTCTTCTCATCAATTGGAATATCTGACAAAAGCGCCGCATCTATCCATCTTAACAAATATTTTTGAAGAGCATCTCGATCACTACCCTTCCTATGAGGCTTATCAGTGGGCAAAATTTCAGATTGCCTTAAAACAAACACCCGGTGATTATTTTTTGTACAACCCTGAGGATGCAAGAATTGACGCATTACTTAAGCATAATTCTATCCCTGGGACACCCATTCCGGTATATTTGAGCACTTTTGGAGCAGATGGTGCGGGTATACTGAACGACAATCTGACAATAAAAATAAATCAGAAAACACAAAGTATCATTCCGTCAATGCCTTCCACCCGGCTACTGGGTGAGCACAATCTAAGAAACATCTATCTGGCGGCAGTTGCTGCCCACTTATCTGGGATTACTTCAGATCATATTCTTGAAGGCATAGCAGATTTCCATCCCCTTGAGCACCGGCTTGAGTATTGCGAAACGTCGGGAAAGGCTCACTTCTACAACGATTCCATTTCCACCATTCCCGAAGCGACCCTGGCTGCCATGGCTACTTTGAAAAATGTGCACACTTTGGTTGCCGGCGGTTTTGACCGTGGTATTGATTATGAAAATTTTGCAAAAGCATTGGCAAATTCGTCCCTGAAGCATATTTTACTTACCGGTCCGGCAGGCAGGCGCATGAGCGATCTAATGGGAGATAAAACAAAATACAAGGCCGTTATTCAACATTTCGATCGTTTTGATGATGCTGTAAAACGGGCCATAAAGTTAACGCCTGCCGGTGAAATCTGTCTGTTGTCGCCTGCTGCTTCCAGCTATGACCAGTTTGCCAGCTTTGAGGAGAGAGGCAGGCGCTTCAAGCAGTTGGTAAAACAAGCCTGACCTTTAGGTGGCGCCGAAAACCCCGGATTGAAATCGATAAAATAAAAAAAGCTGCTTCAGTCCGAAACAGCTTAAAATAAAACTTCCAATAAGGTTATGCCTTTTCTTCTGCTTTGGCGTCAGCAGGAGTCTCCGTTTTGGATTCAGAAGATTTCTCTGATTTAACATCGGCTGGCTGATCCGCTTTGGTTTCAGCAGGTTTTTCAGCTTTGGTTTCTGCAGGTTTCTCGGCTTTGGTTTCAACAGGCTTCTTCGCTTTTACTTCTGCAGGTTTGGCTTTTGGTTTGGCTGCTGCTTTAGGCTTTGCTGCCGCTTTTGGTTTGGTTTCTTCCATTTTGGCATCAGATAGCTCTTTGGCTTTGGTTTTGGGAGCTTCCGCTTTTATGTTTTCTTCCCGCTTTTGGTCAACGGGGGAAGTGGACTTTTTCCGGGGGCGTCTTACACCATGTGAACCCATAATGATTTTTCCACGTTTCGTTTTTTTGTCACCTTTGCCCATAATTTTAGAATTTAATGTAGTGAGAAGTTAATCCAGTAAAATTAATATAAATTCCGTCATTTCGTAACATTTTATCGTCAATCATCGATTTAATTGATTATTTTCTTAAAAAATCGTGCATTTGTCTGGCCCGGGCCCGTTTTAAAACATGGGATTTTCTTATGTTTGTGTTTATAAAAAAAAGACTTACTTTTGCGCCACAAATTTTTAAGATCAATGGCAAAGAAAACTGACAATACCGAAGAAAAAATCATGGCTGTTGAGGAAGCCCTCAGCAAGTCGGAAGTTTTTATTGAAAAAAACCAGAAAATAATTGGCATCGTAGTAGGTGCAATTGCAATTATTGTGCTGGCCTATTTTGGATTCCAGCGTTTTTATCTGGAACCCCGTGAAAAAGAAGCACAATCGCAGATGTTTATGGCCGAGAAATATTTTGAGCAGGACTCGCTCAGCCGCGCACTAAATGGCGATGGCAGTTATCCGGGCTTTCTTGAAATTATTGATGATTACGGGATGACCAAAGCAGCAACCCTGGCTCATTACTATACAGGCATCATTTACCTGAATCAGGGTAAATATCAGGAAGCCATTGATCATCTTAAAAAATTTGATATTAAGGACGCTTTGGTTCAACCCATGGCTAAAGGCGCCATCGGTGATGCTTACATGGAATTAGGGAAAACCGCTGAGGCTGCAAAGCAATACGAAAAAGCTGCAAAATCCACAGAAAATGAATTTACCACGCCGGTATTTCTTCTGAAAGCCGGCTGGGCTTACGAACTTGACGGCGAGAAAGAAAAGGCCATCGAAGTTTACCGTAAAATCAAAACGAGTTATCCGCGCAGCGCCGAAGCACGTGATATCGAAAAATATATCGCTAAGCTCAGGAGCGAATAACTTAAGCTCAGTCTAACTCCTACACCCGGCATTCCCGGGTGTTTTTTTTTAATTAAGTCTTAATGCTTATATTTGTTTTAAGTTTCTATAATCTAATGAGTGATGAAGTCTCTGCGCGTAGTATACATGGGCACACCCGAATTTGCAGTTTTACCCCTGGAACGCATTCTTCAGGCCGGAATTGAGGTAGCTTCGGTAGTTACGGTTGCCGATAAGCCTGCCGGACGTGGCCGGGAAATGAAAGCCTCAGCAGTTAAGCATTTTGCCCTTAAACATGGATTGCAGGTATTGCAGCCTGAAAACCTGAAAGATGAAGCATTTATTGAAAAACTACACTCGCTAAAGGCAGATGTTTTTGTGGTGGTTGCTTTTAGAAAACTACCCAGGCAGGTGTGGCAAATACCGCCCTTAGGTTGTTTTAATCTGCATGCCTCCCTGCTTCCACAATATCGTGGTGCTGCCCCCATCAATCATGTATTGATTAACGGAGAGTCTAAAACAGGTGTGACCACTTTTTTTATTGATGAAAACATCGACACAGGTGCTATTATTATGCAACAAAGCATTGAGATTGGCTTTGACGAGACTGCTGGGGAGCTGCACGACCGACTTATGGAATTGGGAGCAGAAACAATACTTAAAACTCTTAAAATGATAGCCAGTGGTCAGGTGCATACCTACCCTCAACCTCAAACAGATGCCGCTTTAAGGAGTGCTCCCCGTCTTTTCCGAGAGCATGGGGAGGTAAACTGGGATCAGCCTGCAGCGGTTATCCATAATCTTATTCGCGGCTTAAGCCCATATCCTGCATCGTGGGCCCATTTATGGATCAATGGCTCACAAAAGGAAATTAAACTGCTTAAGTCTGCGTTAACTGCCATTACAGCCGATCTAAACCCTGGTGAAGTGCTGTTAACTGATCAGGGTAGATTATTGGTAGCTACCCGCGATGAAATGATTGAGATTTTATTGCTTCAGCCTGCCGGCAAAAAGCCCATGAAAAGCGATGCTTTCATACGCGGTATACAATCTGGAATCAGGCTCAGATTTTTATAGTGATCTTTTAGCAAAAATTTTAGAAAGGGAATTCATTCACAAACCTGAAGTCACTTTGCAAAACCATCGCTTTTCAACAAGCCATTAAGGCTTAAGTTATCAACTAAAAGTCCATTTTATTAACTTTTTTTATAGTTTTTTGCCAAAATGCTTGATTTTACGCTGGAATAGCTTATATTTGCGTTAGGTTATCCATCATAGTATTCATTTAAATCAGGAAACGATGAACAAACAAGAGTTGATTGTTGCTATGGCAGCAGAATCAGGATTGACCAAAGCCGATTCAAAAAAAGCACTTGATGCTTTCATTTCAGCCACGTCAAAAAGCCTCAAAAAGGGTGACCGGGTGGCATTGGTTGGTTTTGGATCATTTTCGGTAGCAAAGAGAGCTGCACGCAAGGGAAGAAATCCTCAAACCGGCAAAGAAATCAAGATTGCTGCCAAAAAGGTGGTAAAATTCAAACCCGGCACTGAACTTGCGAAGAGCGTTAAGTAATTGATTGCCTCTTTACCTGAAGCCTGGTTGAAAAAGCCGGGCTTTTTTTATTTCTTCCATTGCTGCCATGTAATTCCATATAAAACGATAAGGTAATTGCGCATCTTCTCCGGCATAATCCACACCAACCCTTGGCCCGGCAGAAACCTCCATAACTCCTGGGTAAACACCTGCATCTGCCAGCCAGACATTCTGCCCTGCAACAAGGTCTTCTCCGTTGAAACGGGTACTTATACCATGCTGTTTGGTTACTTTTCCAGGACCATAACAATCATTTGGAAATTTTAATTTTCGGTTTAAGCGCGTTTCTATGGTTTGTTTCCCGATAAAGGGGATTACTCCTCTTATCAGCACGGCATGGGGAACACCAGGAACATTTACCACCACGTTTAATAAGGCATGAATACCATAGCATAAATAAACATAAGCATGTCCACCTTCCTGATACATGATCTCAGTACGGCCGGTGCGGCGACCTCCATAGGCATGAGAAGCCTTATCAGATTCTCCTGCATAAGCCTCGGTCTCCACTATTACCCCGGCAGTATATAATCCCTGCGATGCGCTTACTAGAATTTTTCCGTTCAGCTGCCGGCTGACTTCAACAACATCCGCCCCCTGATAGAAGTCAAAAGGCAGTCGATGCTTGTCTAATTCATCAATTATTCCATCTAAACTTCCCATCTTCTGTAAGTTGTATTTTTTCGTTGTCAGTGAGCCAGTTTATGGCATTTATTATTCTGTCTTCATTCATAGTTGGAATTTCGTTAATAAGTTCATCCAGTGAGCAGGCCCTAACCTTCAGCATAGGTTTTATGGCTTCCACTATGGTGTCAAATTCAAATTCGCTCAAACTGGCCTTATTCCGCTCAATACATACATCACAAATGCCGCAACGTTTCACTGCAACCTGACCAAAATAGCTTACCAGCGACTGACTCCGGCAATGTTGATTGTCATTCACATATTCAATGATGGCTTCCATGCGGGCTATTGCATCGCGTTTGCGGTCAGTGTAATTTTGCGGACTAATAGAAAGGTCCTGTGCTCTGATTAATTCGCTCACAAAAGTAAGCTGAGGTTTCTCACGACGTGGCAGGTAGGTGAGCAGATCAATTTTATGCAAGGCATTCAGGGAATTTACGATCCATCCAGTGGAGGTGTTCAGCCGCTGCGCCAATTCATTCTCACTAATTACAGATGCATCCGTAAATACTCCGCCATATGACCTTAGAATCGTCTTAATAAGGGGATCGTACAGCGCATTTTCAACCTGAAAATTGTATAAATCTTCGTGCGAAACATTAAAAAAGAGTCGCGATGGATTGTTTACAGCTTCATTCAACAGTAAATACCCTTCCCTTTCCATAAATTTTATGGCATTAAACACCAATAATGGCTTCAGATTAAAATGTGCCGAGAATTCAGCAAGTTCAAAGTCGAATGATAAGTCTTTTCCGGTGCCGGGTATCAGATTGTAATAATTACCCAGTGCGGCATATACATTTTTGATGGCATCCATTTCAGGATAAGCGGCTGCCAGTGTTGCGCGGGCTTCAATTATATCGGCCTGCTGAAACAGCATCACCGCGTACGCCTTCTTTTCATCCCGGCCACCCCTGCCGGCTTCCTGAAAATAGGCCTCGATACTGTCGGGAAGACTAAAATGCACCACAAAACGCACATCAGGTTTATCAATACCCATTCCAAAAGCATTGGTGGCAACCATAACACGGCTTTTTCCATTTTTCCAGGCGGCCTGTTTCCGTTCCCGTTCTTTATGATCGAGACCAGCGTGATAATGGTCGGCACTTACCATGTTTTTGGTCAAAAATTCGGCTATTTCACGTGTTTTACGGCGATTGCGAACATACACGATACCGGCACCCGGCACATTGCGCATAATTCGCATCAGGCGCCCATATTTATCTTCTTCATTCTGCACTATATAAGCAAGATTGCGGCGTTCGAAACTTTTTTCAAAAACATTGGGATTTTTAAATTTGAGTTTTTGCTGAATATCTTCCACCACTTTTTTTGTAGCAGTTGCCGTTAAGGCAATTACAGGCACTTGAGGCAAAAATTCTCTGATCTCTGCAATGCGAAGATATGGCGGCCGAAAGTCGTACCCCCACTGAGAAATACAATGGGCTTCATCCACAGCGATTAATCGTATATTCAAATAGGGCAGCACTTCACGAAAGCGTTCCGAAATCAGACGTTCTGGTGAAAGATACAGGAAATTCGTTTTTCCATAACCGGCATGATTCAGGGCCAATTCTGTTTGCCTGGCGGTCATACCCGAATAAATGGCTTCAGCAGGAATGTCCCGTCTGCGCAAATTTTCAACCTGATCTTTCATCAACGCAATCAGTGGTGTTATCACCAGCGTCAGTCCGTCCAGGGCCAGACCAGGCACCTGAAAGCATAATGATTTCCCTCCACCTGTGGGCAATAAGGCAAGGGTATCACGTCCATCCATAACAGATAGCATAATATCTTCCTGCAATGGCCTGAAAGCATTGTATCCCCAATACCGGGCAAGTATTTCGTGTAAATGCTTAGAAACCATTTTAATACTTGTTTGAATTAGTCAATTTGTTGATGTGTTGAGATGTTGATTTGAAGATTTGATGATTTGAAAGCCTGGCCGCCTCGGGCGGAATTTGAAGATTTGCATGAAAATCCTCCCTCCCCGTCCCTTTACCACCTCATCCGCCTTCGGCACCTTCTCCCAAAGGAGAAGGACATTCTAACTTAAATTGGTTGTTCAAATAACATTTCCCTTTTCTCCCCTTATCTCCTTATCTACATTTCTCTATTTCTCCTCTCCCACTCCTTCTTCATTTCTTTACGTCTTCTTATCCAATTCCAGCCCTGACAGGGTAAAAAAACCCTTTCAGGGCATTCTCTCCATCTCCCTCACTCTCTTTCTCCAAAGATAGTGCAATTCAGAAGGAATTCAGCTATATTTGCCTCAAAAAAGCACATTTTATGGCGAAACCAGTTTTTATAGTTGGATACATGGGTAGTGGGAAGTCAACAGTAGGTAAAAAAATTGCCGCAAAACTGGGTTATAAATTTGTAGACATGGACAAATTGATCGTTGATCTCGCTGGTAAATCTATTCCTGAAATTTTTAAGGGCAAAGGAGAAGATGCATTCAGAGACCTGGAGCGCTCCGTATTAATATCGTTATGCAGCCGGGCCAATACCGTAATTTCTACAGGTGGCGGTACTCCTTGCTTTTTCGATAATATGAAACTGATGAACAGTTCCGGCATTACGGTTTTTCTCAATATGCAGATTCATTCTCTGGCAGACAGGCTAAAAAAATCGAAGCAGGAAAGACCACTGCTACCTGCTATGCCGGCAGATGAACTGGAACAGTACATAGGTTATCATCTCTCCGAAAGAATATCCTATTATAATCAGGCCCGGCTGGTGGTTAAGGGTGAAAATGCAGACATTGACCATCTGGTTAAATCCATTCGCGACATTTACGCTATTTTTTAATCATTGCGCAGACTTAGTTTACATACATTTTCTACATGTTGCGTATGGGGAAACATATCAACAGTTTGTACAGCATCAATAGTATAATATTCGCCTAATAAACTCAGGTCCCGGGCCTGTGTGGCCGGATTGCAGCTAACATAAACGATTTTCTGCGGACGGGCTTCAATCAGACTTTTAATAACCTTTTCGTGCATGCCGGCACGCGGTGGATCGGTGATAACCACATGTGGCCGGCCATGAATAGCGAAAAATTCGGGCGTTAAAATCTGAGTCATATCACCGGCATAAAATTCAGCATTCTGAATACCATTGATTGCCGAATTTAAGCGGGCATCTTCCACTGCAGCTTCTATATATTCAATTCCAATAACTTTACCTGCCTGGTGAGCAATAAAATTAGCAATGGTACCGGTGCCGGTGTATAGGTCATACACAAGTTCACTGCCGGTGAGTGAGGCAAATTCGCGGGCAATACTGTATAATTTGTAAGCCTGTTTGGAGTTGGTCTGAAAAAAGGAGAGCGGTCCAATTCTAAATTTAAGCTCCTCCATCTGTTCAGTGATAAAGGTCTCTCCGGCGTAATGTATCGGCTCCAGATCGCTAATGGTATCGTTTTTCTTCTGATTAACTACATAAAACAAGCTGGTGATTTGCGGAAAAGATGTTTTCATATAATGCATCACCGGTTCAATCACCGCTTTATCGCCGGTTCCAAACACTACTATGGCCATCAGGTCACCGGTATTAGAGTTACGAATGATGAGGTTACGCAAATCACCACTAAAACGCCTGATATCATAAAAGCTAAAACCGGCTGTTTTTACAAACGCTTTTAGTCCGAGTCTTATGTGGTTGGTAGGCTCAGGCTGGAGCCAACATTTTTCGATGTCGAGCACCCGGTCAAACATCCCCGGGATATGGAATCCCAGAGCATCCATATCTCTTTCCTCCGGGGCGATATCCATTTCATCGACTGATAGCCAGCGGTGGGTAGAAAAGGTGTATTCCAGCTTGTTCCGGTAAAACTCTGTAACTTCAGAAGCTACAATAGGCAAGACTTCCGGAAACTTCAGGTGACCGATGCGGCTAAAATTATCGGTAACCTGCTTTTGCTTGTAAAACAGTTGACGGTCATATTTCATATTTTGCCACTTGCAGCCACCACAGATTCCAAAATGGGCGCAGACCGGCTCAACTCTTTGTTGCGAATAACGATGGAATTTAATGGCTCTGCCCTCATAAAACCTCCGCTTTTTCGAAACAATTCGCAGATCGCACAGGTCCCCGGGCACAACAAAAGGCACAAACACAACCATATCATTGTATCTTGCTATGGCTTTGCCTTCGGCTCCGGCATCCAGTATTTCAACATTTTCAATTACAAAAGGGCCTTCCCTTTTTTCTTTTCTTCCCATGAGTAAAAATTTAAATGCAAAAGTACAACAATCAAACCGAATGCTTTTTGTGTTCTGCAAATCAGCTATGCGCTAAAAAAAACTGCTGTGTACAACTTTATACACAGCAGTTTTAATATTATTCAATGGTCACATTGAAATGATATCATTCAGGCTATTGAATGGTTCCGGTGTTATCATCAAAATGCAATGTAATGATATTACCTGCGGTTCCGGGTACAGCTTCCTGGTCTCCACCGTCGTTACGATATTCAATAACGCCGTTATACAGGTTAAATTCGGCATTCCACCATGCGGGTATCCATGGATGGTTAGCATACATGCGGATATTGCCGCTGGTAGGCAATGCGGGTGATGTTACAGTTTTTGCTGCATTATCAACCGTGAACAAGTTTGCAGGAACATCTTCATCCCAATTGGTAAATGCATCTCCAATACCATATACTTCAACAGGGGCAACCGACAATTTGGTTGTATTGTCTCTTAGATTGAGAACAACCATATACATACCGCTGGCAGCTACATCCATGTTTCCATCAATGTCGGTAACAACTACACCGTTAGCATCATATTCGTCAATATCGCCGAAGCCTAAGTTGGGAGCAGTCCAGTTTTCTGCTGAAACTTTGAATCCGCCACCTGCTTCAATATGAAGTATTTTCCAATAGATTCCTTCTGTGGGTGCACCACCTGCAACTTTGTGCATGATAGCGTCTGCTTTTGTACCGGGAGCATCCCAGCCATAAGCAGTACCAGCTCCTACCAAATACATGGCTTCAGGATATTCAGGCAATGGTTCAGCATCTGATTCATAAGTGAATGTAGCTGTTATTGGAGCACCTAAGGTATAGGTTAAGGTAATTTTATAATTTGCATAGGTATCATTGGCAATGTCATCACCACCTGGAACCAGGGCATTAATGGAACCACCAAGGTTAGTATTTACTTTGATACCTTTTTCTCCACCACCGAGGTCAAACTCAGGATCGAGAATGATTTTCCAACCGTTGGAATAACGGAATTTAAACTTATCCTTACCCATGGTAATGGAAGGAATGGTATAAGTCATGGTATTTAAGTCAAAAGCAGGTGCAGCTAAAGGTGTGCTTTCACCCCATCCGCCTGGGGTAGCTCCACCGATTACACCCCATTCTGCCGGAGCAATAACTACCATTTTAAGTTCGGTGTCAATTACTACATGATAAAGACCATCAGCGGGTACGGTGAAAGCTGTTTCACTTTCGGTATAGGAGCCGCGCCAAAAATCAACTTTAGGTTCATCAATATCACGCTCGGCTTCAGGCACAACGGCAAAGTCGGCACCAGGACCATAAGTTGTCTGAACGTTACCGGCCACAGAAATGATGTTAAAGCCCGGAGCACCGGCTTTGATGGCAACATATTTTTCCAATAATTGAGCACGGTCAGTCTGGGTTACTTCATTGCGGGTAACCACCATTTTTCCTTTAACATCAAAATCTACAAGTGCAGTTGAACCGCCTTTAATATATACACCATCCAGAACTATTGGTTTGTTTGGATCTACATCATCATCATCATCGTCTTTACAAGAAGTAACGACGAATGCCAGTCCTACTATCATGAGCATTGCCCATGTCAGTTTAAAAAATTTACTCAAATTCACTTTTTTCATAATCATTTTTTTTAGTGGTTTAAATTAAGCGTTTGATTGGTTTGATTTGCAAAATTAGTCAAAAAATTACAGTCCGAGGTTTGGATTTGCATCAATGGCCCATTTAGGGATGGGGAAAGTGCGTCTTTCGGCAGTGCGTGCAGGTTTTTCCCACCAGCTTTCATCCCATTTTCCAAACCTGATCTGATCCTGGCGGCGATGTCCTTCGAGCCATAATTCACGGCCACGCTCAGCCAAAAGCTGGGTAAGGGTAGCACCCGAAAATGCAGCTACTTCAGCCCGCTCCCGTATGGGGTTAATCCATGCATCTCCATTGCGACCCTGTCTGATTTCTGTTTCAGCTTTCATCAGATAGAAGTCGGTAATACGGAATAACGGAAAATCGTTACTTAAATTTTCCTTGGCGCCAATGGCCACCTCATATTTTATGGCACGTGCGCCGGTAGTCCTGATTTGCTTGGGCGTATAAGCGCCTTCATCCATCTTTAATGCAGGCAAATACGGGTCAATTATTAAAGGTTCTCCGGTAATGCTCTCAATAATCGGTTCTCCGGTAATGGTGTACTGAGGTCCGTAAAGAAAGTATGCGCTTTTGCGAATATCGTTATCCTCGTATGTATCCCAAAAGGTAGGTACCACGGCAAAACCGTTCCATGGTCCAACCGGCATATCAAAGGTGAGATTGCTCTGGTAATGCAGGCTGCGCATATGAATACGGAAGCCTTCAAAGTTATCTTCATCATAAGGAATGGAGAAGATAATCTCGGAAGAGCGTTCGTTATTTGTTTTGAAAGGGGCAAGCACATTGCTTTCGAGCGTATAGGGGCCGGCAAGTACACTGTCGCAATACTGGCCTGCCTTTTCCCATTGTGGTGTACCGGTATATACTTCGGCATTCAGATAGAGTTTGGCCAGCAATGCATAACCCATATAGCGGGTGGCCATATATTTGTTGTCTAAGGGCTTCAAATACCTGAGGTTACCTTCAACAACCTGAACAATGCTGTCGTAAATTGCAGCCCTTTTGATTTTCATGGGTTCAAAGTCAGCAGGTACATTGGCGGTGCTTAAATAAGGAGCGTCCCCATAATTATCGAGTAACAGATAATAATAGAACGAACGCATGACTTCAACTTCAGCGATTTTGGCCCTTGTTTCATTGCTTGCCGGGATTTGTTTAAGCATATCAATAATTTGATTACTTGAAGTTATGCCTTCCCAAAAGGTGGACCACATGCGGTTAACCCCTTCGGTATCATTGGTCCATGAATGGGTGTGCATATCGAGCCATTTGCCACCATCAAACCAGTCGGAACCGCGGATTGGACCGCAAAACTCATCAGAGCTGATCTCCTGGGCCAGAAACCACCAGCCTCCATCGTCAGCCAGATTTTGTAGCCGCTTATAAGAATCAACAGTCAGATTAGCTACCTGAGCAGCGTTTTCGGGATACTTGTCCCCCGGAACGGAATCATAGGGATCTACATCAAGCTTGGTGCAGCCCGATGCAGCTATGATTGAAAAGAACAGAATGGAATAAATTATTTTTTTCATGTCAGTATTTTTTTAAAAGCTTGCATTGATACCAAAAGTGAGGGTTCTTGTTTTCGGATATACATTGTATTGATCCACACCATAGGAAATTCCGTCAATGTATGTCTCTGGATCCACACCCGAATATCCGGTTATGGTGAGCAGGTTATTGGCCACAACATAAACCCTGAGCTTGCTCAGCCAGTCCACCGTTTTCATGTCAAAACTATATCCCAGCGACAGGTAATCCAGTTTAAGAAAGGAGGCATCTTCCAGGTATATATCGGCAATGGTTGCTCCCGTACTCCGCCCCTTATTGTACCAATCTATTGCTTCAGGAAGTCCGTTTAAGGAAGGCATATTACCGGGGAAGTCAAAAAACATTCTGGTAGCATTGTATACCTTATTGCCAATCATTGACCTCAGCCCGATATCCAAAGACCAGTTTTTAAAGAAAGTCAGAGAGTTGGACCAGCCCAATTCTACATCAGGGTTTGGAGACCCTGCGAAGAATCGTTTTGCTTCACTCAGTGAAGAAGTATAGCCGCCAGAATTAGATTCATAAATAAATTCTCCATCAATCATGGTTATATATTTAGGAAGATAAAAAGCACCCACTTCCTGACCCAAAGCAACAGCACTTACATAATAACTGTCGCCTACCATACCTCTGCCCGAGATATATCCCTCTTTGCGAATATTATCAGAGGATGTAACGTGTTTGCCCAAATCAGTAAATTCTGATTTATTGTGCGAAGCGGTTAAAGATGACTTCCAGGAGAAATTGGACTTGCTCACCACAAATGCCTGGACAAACAATTCGATACCTTTGTTTGAGATGGTTCCTGAATTGGCAAAGGTACGATCTGAAAGATTTGGTGGCTTAGGTACCTGGTACTGCCCGATTAAATCGGTAGTTTCCTTGCTGTACACTTCCAGTGAACCGCTGATTTTACTGTTGAACATGGCAAAGTCAATTCCAATATTTACTTCCGAGGTCCTTTCCCATTTTAAATCTGGGTTACTATTCCAGGCAGGCTGGAATGAAATGACCTGTTGCCCTGTTTCGGGGTTGATGGCCGGGCCTGCAGCCCTCCAGGCAACCGTGCTTCTGTAACTGTCAAAAGCCTGATTTCCCGAAACACCGTAGCTGGCCCTTAGCTTCAATTGATCGAGCCAAAACACTTCTGACATAAAATCTTCATTTTGCATATTCCAGCCCAAAGCTGCGGTGGGGAACCATCCCCAGCGGTTGTTTTCACCAAATTTGGTTGAACCGTCGCGCCTCAAGGATGCCGAGGCGTAATATTTCGATTCATAATTGTACTGAACGCGGCCAAAGAAACCGATCAGCCTGGACAGGTTTTTATAGGAACCAATATCACCATATTTAATATCAAGTAAAGATCCCAGATTGTAAGGACCAATATATGGTGATTGAGCATTGGTAGCCTGTGCATGAAAACCATCATTCACATCCTCCTGCCATGAATAACCAATAATAGCATCAAAATTGTGATCATTTATTGATTTAACATAGTTTATGGTACCTTCAAACAAGCGGCTTGTTTCGTTGCTATATCCTCTGCGCCCATATCCATTGTCTGCCGATGCAAACAATCCGGCTGGTCTGAAGTAGTTGGATTCATTGTCGTTTCGGATGTATCCTATGCTGGCACTTCCAACCAACCCTTCAACAATCTCCAGGTCGGCTTTAAGACTTCCCAGATAACCTTTGGCCTGACGGGTATTGGTAACCTCGTTTATGGTTGCCAAAGGATTCTCATAATTAAACTCTCTCTGGGTTTTGTTATACGTTCCGTCGGGATTATATACAGGATCAGTTGGATTTCTGCTAATTGCCTGATAGATAATGTCATCTTTGTCCCAGCCATCATAATTTTCGTAGTCGTTGTTTTCAAATGATGCTCCCAGGCTGCCTGTGAGTGTTAGTTTGTTATTGAGCGCTTTGTGGCTGAGATTGATCTTTGCACTGGTACGTTCTTTTTCAGTACCCTTCATTACGCCCTGCCAGTTGGCATGAGTAATGGATGCATAATAAGTGCTGGTTTCGCTTCCCCCGCTAAAACTAAGGTTGTTGTCGGTGGTTATACCCGTGCGGTAAATTTCATCCTGCCAGTCGGTATTGGCTCCTCCATCTCTGAATATGCTGTCGACAGTCCAATTTGGATTATCTGGCAGAGAAGCCTGAAGTTTTAACGTGGCAAAATCTCTGATTTCATCTGCATTCAACACATCCATTTTTTTAGCCACCCTGTCAAAAGAGGTTTTGCTGTTGATGCTAACCAGAGCACCACCATTTTTGCCCTTGCCACCCCCTTTTTTGGTGGTGATCAGAATAACGCCATTTGACCCCTGTGAGCCATAGATAGCCGTTGATGCCGCATCCTTAAGAATATTATAACTCTCAATGTCCTCGGGAGCTATGGTGGTGGGGTCGGCATTGGGGATACCATCAATTACAAACAAAGGCTGGGTGTTGGAATCAAATCCGGAAGATCCCCTGATTTTAACCGCAAAGCCTGCGTTGGGGTCACCTCCTTTTTTGGTAATAACTACCCCGGCAGCCTTTCCCTGCAAACCCTGTATAGGATCGGTTAGGTTTCCCTGGTTAAGCTCAGAAGCTTCCACATGAGAGATGGCACCGGTTCTATCGGTTTTCTTTTGTACGCCATAACCTATAACTACCACAGTTTCCAGTTGAGCCAGATCCTCCCTTAACATAACATCGAGTGTCTGTGCCTGAGTTATTACGAATTCCTTACTTGAATAACCGATATAAGAAAAAATGAGCGTACTGCCTGAAGGAACATCCAGGGAGTAATTGCCATTTATATCTGTTACGGTACCGGTAACAGTACCTTCAATAAGGATGTTTACTCCTATGAGTGTTTCTCCGGAGTTGGCATCTTTTACCACACCTTTAACAGGTAATGTAGCCTGAGCCGAGGCATTGGCTGTGAATGCTATCATCAATAAGAGCATCAACAGATTCCTGATCACATTGAATTTCTGTTCCATGGATTAAATTTGAGTGTGAAATATTTATTTTGGTTGGTTTTTAGTTTTCATCGTTGAACCATAAAAAAAAATCAGAGTTGTTCGCAAATAAATAAAACTATAAAGAAAGTGTTAAGTTCTAAGTACTTTGTGCTGTTAGAACGTACAATGTTAGCAAATTATCAAACACCATTTACCTTTTTAAGTTAAATAAATCAATAAAATGCGTTATTTTTTTATGCAATCGTTTGCGGTTTCGATTGCGGTTTCATTTATTTTTGTTAATTTTATGGAAAATCTTGTCGTGAAGATACTTAATTAATCCGGAGAACCTATGTTTGTAAGCTTTACTATTACTTTTAACGCGTATTTAACCCAGTATTAATCTATGAAATCCAGTCTGATATCCATAAATGACATTGCGCGTGCCCTGGGCATTTCGCCCAGTACCGTTTCCCGCGCTTTAAAAGATCATCCTGATATAAGCATTGAAACCAAGCATGTGGTTAAAGCCTATGCCGAACAGGTGAATTACCGGCCCAATGCCCTGGCACTTAGCCTCAAACAGCAGCGCAGTCACACACTTGGTTTGATCATTCCCGAAATCATCCATCATTTCTTTTCGTCTATCATCAGCGGCATCGAAGCATTTGCCTATGACCGCGGATACCGGCTCATCATTTGCCAGTCGAATGAAGATTACGCCCGCGAGGTAATGAATACACAGGTATTATTTGACAACCGGGTGGATGGTATGATTATATCCATGAGCAAAACCACCCACGATCACGGTCATTTTAAAGATCTTATAGACTATGGAATACCATTGGTATTTATTGACCGGGTAAGCCATGAAGTAAAAACAGACCGGGTGGTCACTGCAGATTATGATGGGGCGCTTCTGGCAACTACACATCTTTTAGAACAAGGCCGTAAAAACATTCTTCATCTTGCTTCCCCTGAACATCTGATTGTGGGTGAGTTGCGAAAAAAAGGCTATTATAAGGCCCTGGAGAACTTTAGTATTTCACCGGATGATACGTTGATTTTGGCATGCGATACACGGCAGGAAGCACTCAGTCTGAAAGAAAAAATCCTCGCTCTCGCACCCCACATCGATGGAGTTTTTGCCGTGAATGACTTTACTGCCATTGCAGCGATGCAAATTCTGCAGGAGGCAGGATTCAAAATACCTGACGATATTGCTATAGTAGGTTTTGGGAATGACCCCATCGCCAGCATTGCCTGTCCGGAACTTACCACCATTGAGCAGAATGGGTTTGAAATGGGAAGCCAGGCCGTTGAAATCCTCATCAGAAGAATAGAAAACCCCGGCACATTTATTGATTTTCAGACAAAGGTAGTGCCCGTTATGCTTAAAGTAAGGGCATCAGGGTAAAGCCGTAACTGCCTTTTGTGAATATCTTATTTTATAAGCTTAAACACAATCCATACATTTTCGGGATCACCAGTATTTATCAACGTTATTATTATATTGAGCATGTAAAATGAATCAATAGTGGACGTCTAAATTCTAGAGATTCATCGCTTCGCTCTGAATTACAAAACACTACACTATTCGTGGAAGATTGGAGAAAGAAGAAGTAGCGCTTCCTCCTACCCATACCCCCTTTTCACTAAAGGTTATATGGCTGTTTTTCAGCACAAAACCCAGCGAAGTAATAAATCTATGCCATGAACAAGGATTTTTAACGGACTTTAATGAAAATGAATAATTCAAAATGCGCATTTCCCCAAAACACCCTGCGTTTGATAAGTCAATGGGGGCGAATGATAATTCTCCCTTTCTTTCATCCTTTATATGTATCATATTTGCACCATAAACCTATACTTATTTATAAGCAACATTTTGGCATCCCGGCTATGTTGATGGTTTATTCCCACCTTATAAATTGTGTCGTATAAAAACCTGCTTATCCCGGCAGGTTTTTTTTATATTAAAAACGGCATCCCGAGGGATGCCGTTTTTAATGAAATACAGGTATTTAGCTTTTTTAGGATTCCTTATTAGGAATATCGAGTCCATAACCATTTTTGCGATCAACTACTTTGAGTATTACACTGAAAATAATTGCCAGCACACCAAACCCGGCAAAAATAAGCTCAGGAACGAGGTAATTATATCTGGCTCCTTCCACACCGGCTTTAATTTGCTCGGAAACCCCGGGGTTGGACACTGAAAGCGACCATCCAATCAGAATAGGCACCAATAATAATCCGATGTTCTGAATATAGAATATTAAACCATAGGCTGAACCCAGGAGTTTATTTTCAATAATTTTTGGAATAGACGGCCACATAGATGCAGGAACAAGGGAAAAAGCCACACCTAAAATTACTATAGTTGCTATGGCCACAACCGGCGTAAAGGAAGCTTCAGGGACCAATGCAAAGATTAAATGCGAAACGGTTAACAGTATTGCTCCATACAGCATCATTGATGCACCTTTCCCTTTAAAATCAAGGAAGGCTCCAATAAATGGAGTCAAAATCATTGCACCGATAGGAAAATATGATACATATTTAGATGCAATTTCAGGGGCAACCGATAACTTTGAGGCAAGCATATCCGTTGCAAACTTTTGAAATGGGAAAATTGCTGAATAAAACAACACACACAGTCCTGCTATGGCCAAAAATCCCGGATTGGTAAGGATTTTACCAATGTCGGAGATTTTGAACTGATCTTCCGGAGCCACATTAACACCTTCACCGGTTTGTTTGTCAAGTGCTCTATCCATAAAGGTATAAATAAAGAAGGTGAGAAAACCGATCAACAGGAACAGTACACCAAAGAACAATGAATTGGAAACACCACCATCTTGAGCAAATATGGGTGAAAGCTGGAATACGGCAAATACACCCAATCGGGCAAGTGCCATTTCCAGTCCCATGGCAAGGGCCAATTCTTTTCCTCTAAACCATTTTACTATTGTTTTAGAAACAGTGATACCCGCCATTTCAACACCTACACCAAAAATGGCAAACCCAAAGAAAGCCAGTTTAGCAGACGCAGGAATGCCGGTAATAAATGAACCCAAAAAGGTATAAATTTCAGTATCCATAAAACCCGTAGTCAATGCATACCATTTAAGAGAGCCACCAATCAGCATTAATGCTCCGGATAATATCATGGTAAACCTGATCCCCATTTTATCAAGGATTACTCCGGATAAAATCAAAAATCCCGCAAATACATTCAGGAAAAACTCAGATCCGCCAAGCATTCCAAAGGTTTCATTAGACCAATAATAAGGGTCTTTTTCCAACAAGGTCTTTAATGGCGCAGCCACATCCACAAAGAAGTAGGCAAAAAACATGGTTGATGAGATCAATATCAGGGCGATCCATCTTGCTGTTTTTGACTCACTAAGCAAAGTCACAACTTTTTCTTTCATACAAGGTTTAAATTAAAAGTTTAGGTAATAATTCAGTTTGTTCAATTTATCATGACGCAATAACCATGTTCAAGCCCTCTCAAAAGGCGGTCAAATGTAATTATTTTTTTTAAAGAGCAACTTATAGTTGGTATTTTATTTTAATGTACATGGCGATAATGGTACAATACCCATGAATTAATATAAGCACTTCTGTATATTTTGTATTTTTGCACTCCATTCACATCAGGGCATCTGATTAATCATCACCAAAAGAAAACAAAATGAAAAAACTTATTGCTATTTTCAGCATATTGATGGTATCTGTTGCTTTTACAGCAGAGGCACAAAATGAAATCATCGAAAATACAGCCAATTCAGGCAAACTGCCAAAGAATATTATTTTTATGATTGGAGATGGTATGGGTTTATCTGAAGTATACGCAGCCTATACAGTCAGCAATCAGCAGTTAAACATTACGCATTGCGATCATGTTGCACTGGTTACTACCTATTCTGAGGACAATTATATTACGGATTCCGGTGCATCGGGAACTGCTCTTGCCTGTGGAACAAAAACATCTAACGGAAGCATCGGTATGGATTCCCATGGAAAACCTTTAACCAGTATCTTAAAATTAGCAGAAAATAAAGGCTTGTCTACTGGTATGGTTACTTCATGCGACATAACCCATGCTACCCCGGCTGCATTTATGGCTTCAGTAAAAAGCCGTAAACAAAGGTACGACATAGCACTTCAGTTTCTTGATACAGATATTGATGTATTTGTGGGTGGAGGAATGGATAATTTTAACAAACGGCCTGATAGTTTAAATCTTATCGATAGCCTGACTGCCCGCGGATATGAACTTATTACCAGTCTTAATGATCTAAAAGTGTCTCAAAGCCCGAAAATTGCCGGCTTGTTGTATCCGGCACATCCGCCAAAAGTGTCTGAAGGCCGGGGAAACATGCTGCCCATTGGTGTTGAAAAAACAATAAATGTGCTTTCTAAAAACAAAGAAGGCTTTTTTCTGATGGTGGAAGGGTCACAAATTGACTGGGGAGGGCATGACAATGATATTGATTATATCCTCGCTGAAACCCTTGACTTTGATAAAGCTGTAAAAATTGCCCTTGACTTTGCCCGTACCAATGGTGAAACACTGGTGGTTATTACCGCTGACCACGAAACAGGCGGAATGTCGAACCTGGAAGGTAACTTTGAAGAAGGAACGGCAGGTGGTAAATTTACCACCACAGATCATTCCGCTGTCCCTGTGCCATTGTTTGCCACCGGCCCGGGTGCCGCTGAATTTCGGGGATTTATCGATAATACCGATGTTTTTAAAATTATGAGAAGGCTTCTTGAACTTTAACAAACCATAATATAATGATAGTAGTAACCGGAGCAGCAGGATTTATAGGAAGTGTCCTTGTCTCAACACTTATTGATAAAGGATTCAACCACATTGTGGCTGTAGATGATTTCAGCAAACAAGAAAAAAGGGGGAATTACGCAGATAAAGACATCCGCATTTTTGTGGAAAGAAACGTCTTTTTCAACTGGTTTAAAGAAAATCACGAAAATGTTGATTTTGTTTTTCACCTGGGAGCACGCACCGACACCACTGAGTTTAACAAAGATATCTTCGATGAACTCAATGTGAATTACTCTAAACAGGTATGGCAGCTTTGCAGCACCCATAAAATACCCCTGGTGTATGCTTCATCGGCTGCAACCTATGGAATGGGTGAACATGGTTACGTGGATGATCATCGTATTGTAGATGAGCTTGAGCCACTGAATCCCTATGGACGTTCAAAAAATGATTTCGATCGTTGGGCTTTGGTTCAATCTGCCACCCCCCCCTTTTGGGCAGGCATGAAATTTTTTAATGTATATGGTCCGAACGAATACCACAAAGGCCGGATGGCTTCAGTGATTTTTCATGCTTATGGCCAGATGACAAACAAGGGTGAAGTAAAGCTATTCCGGTCACATCGCCCTGATTTTGAAGATGGTATGCAATTGAGAGACTTTATATATGTTAAAGATGTTGTTGATGTTCTTATTTTTATGATGGAAAAACGGCCGGAATCCGGATTGTACAACCTTGGTACCGGTAAAGCACGCAGTTTTTTACACCTGACCAAAGCCACTTTCGCCGCCGCTGGCCTTCCTGAAAAAATTGTATTTGTAGACACACCGGAAGATATCCGCGACAAATATCAGTATTTTACTGAAGCCAATATGGAAAAACTCCGGAAGGCAGGATACCTTAAGGCTTTTGCTTCACTGGAAGACGGGGTGAGTGATTATGTAAATAACTATCTTAAAAACCACAATTATCTTTAGATCAAAGCTCCTCTTTTAACGAAAGCAGGAATGTTCGCAGGTTTTCCAGAGTTCTGATAATTTCAAAATCAGGATTGGCATCCGTTATTTTCTTTTCGCTCAAATAGTCGCGGGCACCCTGTAAGGTGAAACCTCTTTCCTTTACCAGATGGTGAATGAGATTAAAATTCTCAACATCTTTGGGTGTAAAAAAACGGGTACCTTTCTTGTTTCGATAGGGTTTAATGATGCTAAACTCTCTTTCCCAATACCGGATAAGAGAAACATTTACTTTAAACATGGCGGCCACCTCACCTATCCGGTAATATACTTTTTGGACTTTCTGATTGCTGCCGGACATTACACTAAAATACTAGTCCAGAGTTTGGGAGGGACGCTGTGAATTCTCAATCATTAGCGCATATTCTTCAGGCGACAAATCGTTGAAGAAAAAGTTAATCGGATTAATGGGTTTTCCGTTTTTGTGCACTTCATAATGTAAATGAGGTGCAGTGGATTTACCTGTATTTCCAACATGACCAATAACCTGTCCGCGTTTTACACGATCGCCTCTCTTCACATCCATTTTCGACATATGGGCATAAAGGGTAGTATAACCAAACCCGTGCTCAATTTCAACGCAGTTGCCATAACCGCTTACTGATCTTTCCACCTTAACTACTACACCGTCGCCTGTAGCATAAATATCTGTTCCCACAGTAGCAGTAAAGTCAATGCCTTCATGAAATTTCATTACTTTATAAAAAGGATCAGTACGGTAACCGAAGTGTGATCCAATGCGTTTGAGGTCTTTATTGGATACCGGCTGAATTGCAGGAATAGAGGCTATCATTTCTCCTTTGCGTTTGGCCAGGGCAAATACTTCATCAAACGATTTGGACTGAACATACAGTTGACTGGTAATCAAATCCAGTTGTTGAGCAGTATTTTTTATAATTTCAGTATTTTTATATCCTTCGAGTTTCGAGTATTTGTCTACCCCACCGAAACCGGCTTTACGAACAGTAGAAGGGATGGGTTCGGACTCAAATATGACCCGGTAAATGTTATCATCCCGATCCTGCAAATCATTCACCACGGCCTGAACCTGACCCAGACGATCGTTGAGAATAGAAAACTGAAGCTGGTATTGCTCTATTTCACGTTTGAGCATCCGCTCTTTTGGTGACTCCATGAAATTATAGGCTGCGAGCAGAATAACCGCCGAAAATACCATACCGGTAGCCATTACCGAAAAAAACCTCCACAATCTTTGTTTGAAGGAAATTTTAACTTTCTCAATTTTCAACGAGTTGGTGTTGAAATGATATCTTACTTTTGCCATGAAATATAAATATTGTTTGTGGCCAGGACGGCCTCTTTTTATCCCGTGGTGACAAAATTAATATTTTGAATTAGATTTGCAAGCCGTAAGCACATTAAATTTTTACTTTTTTATTAACAAACCGGCCTAACCCCTTTAATATGAACGCCAAACAGGTAAGACAAACTTTTTTAAATTACTTTGAATCCAAACAGCATCATCTGGTGGCATCGGCACCCATGGTGATTAAGAACGATCCTACACTGATGTTTACCAATGCCGGTATGAATCAGTTTAAAGATATTTTTTTAGGTAATTCTCCTGTAAAATATCCGCGCATCGCCAATTCGCAAAAGTGTTTAAGGGTTTCGGGCAAGCACAACGATCTGGAAGAGGTGGGTCACGACACCTATCACCACACTATGTTCGAGATGCTTGGCAACTGGTCGTTTGGGGACTATTTTAAAAAAGAAGCCATAGCCTGGGGCTGGGAACTGCTCACTGAAGTCTATAAAATTGAAAAAGACCGCTTGTATGTCAGCGTTTTTGGCGGAGATCCGGAAGAGGGCCTGGGCCCCGACACTGAAGCCCATAACTATTGGAAATCATGGATCAGTGAAGAGCGCATATTGCAGGGCAGCAAAAAAGACAATTTCTGGGAAATGGGCGATACCGGCCCATGTGGGCCCTGTTCCGAAATACATGTAGATTTGCGCGATGAAGAGGATCGAAAATTAATCCCGGGTGCTAACCTTGTGAATGCCGGTCATCCGCTGGTTATTGAAGTCTGGAATCTCGTATTTATGGAGTTTAACCGACTGGCCAACGGCAAACTGCAACCCCTGCCTGCCCGCCATGTAGATACCGGTATGGGTTTCGAACGCTTATGCATGGCACTTCAGCACAAAAAATCAAACTACGACACCGATGTTTTTCAGCCCATTATTAAAGCCATTTCTGGCATATGCCACATAAGTTATGGAGCCTCAACCGAGGGTGATATAGCCATGCGGGTGATTGCTGATCATCTCAGGGCAATCGCCTTTGCCATAGCTGACGGGCAACTGCCTTCAAACAATAAGGCAGGTTATGTGATCCGTCGCATTTTACGCCGGGCAGTCCGCTATGGTTATACCTTCCTTCATCTTCATGAACCGTTCATTCACAAACTGGTGCCTGTGCTGGTGAATGAAATGGGAGATTATTTCACAGAGTTGAAAGCCCAACAATCCCTTATCGAAAAAGTAATTGCAGAAGAAGAGTCTGGTTTCCTGCGTACCTTGGCCAATGGCATACATAAATTTAATCAATACGTTGAAAATCATCCTGATGCAACGGAAATTGAAGGTAACTTTGCTTTTGAATTATTTGACACCTATGGCTTTCCGATTGATTTAACTGCACTTATGGCCCGCGAACGTCAAAAAGCGGTGGATATGGCCGGCTTTAATCAGGGTCTGGAAGCTCAAAAAGCGCGTTCGCGCAAGGATGCTACCATAGAACTGGACGATTGGGTAATGGTTAATCCTGGAATGCCCGAACAGTTTGTAGGCTATGATGGCCTGCACACCAAAACAGTCATCACCCGATACCGGCAGGTGAACAGTAAGGGTAAAATCCTGTATCAGATAGTTCTTTCCGAAACACCCTTTTATGCTGAATCAGGGGGACAGGTCGGTGATAAAGGTATCCTGAAATCCGAAAGTGAATCTATTGAAGTATTGGATACTTTAAAAGAGAACAACCTTATCATACACCTTACTGCCCGGCTTCCTGCCAATTTGCATGCTGAAGTACAGGCAGAAGTTTCGGTTTTATCGCGTCAACGCACCGCCAACAATCATTCGGCCACCCATCTGTTGCATCATGCACTGCGGCAGATATTGGGCAGTCATGTTGAACAAAAAGGATCGTATGTTCATCCCGATTACCTACGATTCGATTTTTCTCATTTTCAAAAGCTCAGCGAGGAAGAGCTTTCATTGATTGAAAATCAGGTGAACACCCTGATCCGTGAAAACAATTTACTTGAAGAGCAGCGTGAAATTCCGGTGGATGATGCGCTGAAACAAGGTGCCCTTGCTCTTTTTGGTGAAAAATATGGCGACTCGGTGAGGACCATCCGTTTTGGACCTTCCATTGAACTCTGCGGCGGCACCCATGTGCAGGCAACAGGGCAAATCGGGTGTTTTAAAATCGTGTCAGAATCTGCCATAGCTGCCGGAGTCAGACGTATTGAAGCCATTACCGCCGAAAGGGCAGAACAATATTTTAACACTCAGTTGGATGTACTAAAGCAGATTAAAGAAATGGTTAAGAATCCTGCAGATGTATTGAAAGGAGTGAAAAATATCCTCCAAGAAAATCAAAAGCTTAAACAACAGGCTGAACATCTACTTCATGAGAAAATTGAAAATGTATCTCAACAATTGATTCAGGAAGCCATCCAAAAAGAAGAATACCGCCTGGTAACTTCCATGGTAAATATGGAACCTGATGCAGCAAAAAATCTTGCTTTCAGAATTATACAGGCCGGCACTGATTTTTTAGTCGTACTGGCCACATTACATGAAGGTAAACCGGGAATTGTGGTTGCACTTTCCGAAGCGTTGGCTCAACAGGGTAAATACAATGCAGCAGTAATAATTAAAACCATGGCACGTGAAATCAAAGGCGGTGGCGGAGGACAACCTCATATAGCTACCGCAGGCGGAAGTTTTGTTGAAGGTTTAGAGCAGGTAATTCAAAAGACGAAAAGTGGTTCTTTTTAATAATTGTGCCTTAGCACATTAATATTAAGACCAATACCATCTATTGATACAATTTACTCCATGGAGACAAAAACATTTTGTCTCCATTGTTGTTTATCGGTAAACAACACAACTCTAAACAAGGTAATGCAAACTACTACGTCTCAACCTATGGTTAAATACTCCATTAAGGATCTTGAAAAACTCACCGGAATCAAAGCTCACACCATACGTATCTGGGAAAAACGTTACGGATTGATATCGCCTGAACGCACCAGTACCAATATAAGATTCTATTCCGACCGCGATCTCAGAAAGTTGTTGAATGTATCTATCCTCAATAGAAATGGGCTTAAAATATCCAACATTGTTACCATGGATGCTGATGAAATTCATGAACGCATTATGGATATATCAGAAGCAGCTTACGACAGTAACAATCAGATAGAACATCTTATCCTGGCCATGATTGAATTTGACGAACTGCGTTTTGAAAAAGTATTGTCGTCTACCATTATTAAAATGGGGTTTGATGAAACCGTCACCAAAGTATTGTATCCATTTTTTGATAAGGTTGGCGTTCTGTGGCAGGTTGGGACCATTTATCCGGCCCAGGAACATTTCGTATCCTATCTCATCAGACAGAAATTAAGCATCGCCATCGACGCACAATCACTGCAGACGAATCATGAAGCAAAAACTTTCCTTATGTGGCTTCCTTCCAATGAATGGCATGAGCTGGGATTACTTTTCTACAATTACCTTATCCGGAAAAATGGCTTTAAGTCGATTTATCTTGGGCAATCAGTACCTTTTGAAGACATTCAGGCAGTGGTGCAGAAACAAAACATAGATTACTTTTTTACTTCTGTTACCACTCCCCTGCCTCAAAAAAAATATGAGGAATTTGTGGAACAAATTGCACATACATTCCCCAATAAGACAATATTTGTTTCAGGTTACCAGGTACAGGAGATTAAGATGGATTATCCAGCAAGTGTGATACCCATAAATAAGCCTGATGAATTTTTATCGATAATAGCTCAGCTTAAGCAGAGCCTTCAACCATAATGAATTGATATTCAACATTAAAAAATTCTTTTTAATATATTTATATAAAGTCGGCATTCTTTCTGATATTTTTTTGTTCCAAAATGGTGCACAATTTGCATAACCCAGTTAGATCAGAAGGTATATAGTACTCTAACTACTAGCCTTTTATAATTCTTATCCAGATAAAAAATTACACTTATTCCCATATTGGGACAGCCTATGTCCCAATTCGGGAATAAGTAAAGTTAAATTTTTTGTTCAATGGCTAAGGATGTTTTTTTTAACAAAATTTAAGTTCTGTTTTATGAAATACATTGGATTAATTATCAATACTTTAAGTTATTTTCTTTGGTATTGTTATTTTATTTGCTGATAAATTCTCTTTTTTTCGACCCGGATGTTTAATTTTGCACTGTTTTTGTTAAACAGTTTAGAACAATTACAAATTAATAAAATTAAAGCCAGTTACCATGACCGCAATAGAATTCAGCCACAAGCTAATAAGTCTGCATGACAACCTTTCCTATTTTGCCAACACCTTAACCAACAACAGAGAAGAGGCCAAGGATCTGATACAGGACACGTATCTGAAAGCCTTAACACATAAGGATAAATTTGCGGAGGACACCAATCTTAAAGCCTGGACCTACACGATAATGAAAAACACTTTCATCAATAATTATCGTCGCAACCAAAAGGCAAACACAATTGTAGACAATACCGAAGACCTGTATTATCTTAACATTCCACGAAAGTCGGATTTTGTTTCTCCTGAATCAGCTATCAATACCAAAGAAATCAGAGCAGGTATAGCCCGGTTGGAAGTGGATCAACGTACTCCTTTTGAAATGCACACTGAAGGTTACAAATATAAAGAGATTGCCGAGCACCTCAACCTTTCCATAGGTACAGTAAAGAGCAGAATTTTCTTTACCCGTAAGAAATTAATGGAATCGCTCAAAGATTTCCAAAGCTAGCATCTGAATTATCATTTTTCACAAAGTCCGTTCACTCCTGAATGGACTTTTTTTTATGATTCCAAAGCTTCATAAGGTATCGTAAAGAAAAACGCCGACCCATTTCCCTGAGTGGATTCCGCCCACATTTTTCCCCCCATAATTTCTATATATTTTTTTGAAAGGGTAAGACCAAGGCCCACGCCCCCATATTGTCTGGTCGGGTCTTCCTCATTTTGCCGGAAGCGTTGAAACAAAACATCCAGTTTTTCCTGTGGAAAGCCAATGCCAGTGTCGCGAACGAAGAACCGAAGCTTGTTACCATTGAAATCATAGCCTGTTTCTATACTTCCCTCATGGGTATACTTTAAAGCGTTTTCAATCAGATTGGTCAGGGTTTGCCGAAGCATGCGCCCATCGGTAAGCATGGTAAACTGACGGTCCTTATTGGCAAGATTCAGGCGGATGGCAATATGCTCTTTATTCAATGCGCCTTTTTCGATATTGAAATGGGTAATCAAACCAGTCAGCAGCTCGTTCAACTGAACCGGCTCTTTTTGCAAGCTTATCAGCCCTGATTCTAACTGAGCGATGTCAAAAATTTCATCTATTAAATCCAGTAAACGGTTGCTATTGGAGTGAATAATATCATAAAATTCCTGTTTATCGTTTTCACTGATGGAATCATCCTGCAAAAGAGATGAAAAACCCATAATCGCATTTAGGGGAGTTCTGATCTCATGAGACATATTGGCCAGGAAAGCTGTTTTCAGACGGTCGGACTCCTCAGCCTGATCCCTTGCCAGTTTTAATTCATCCCTGGTCAACTGAAGCATGGCATTTTCATTTTTTAATCTGGTGGTATCTGCATCCAAAAGCTGAACCTGTTTAATGTATTGATAAGCTTTTATAACCACCAGAAGCAAAATGATAAAAAGGCCCAGATAAATAAAAATGAATTGCAGATTATACATAGAGAGTAACCGGAAAATTAGCTCAACTTTAAGCCTGCCAAAAATAGTTTATTTTGGATTATTTTATCAGAATGCAAAATATATTTCAGGGTTTTAACGTATGAATTCCCAAAGGGAAGTCCTGCAATATCATCTTTTCCAATTGCTCAAAGTGCTCCGGAAAAGCAACAAAATCAAGCTCATTGGCATCGATGATAAGAATCCTCATGTCGCTTTGCTGACGTATATATTCAAAATAGCCCTGCTGAATCTTTTCGAGATATTGAGTTTCAATATCCTGTTCATAAGGACGACCGCGAAGTTTAATGTTACTTTTCAAACGGTCAATACTCAAATAGAGATACACCAGAAGATCGGGTTTAGGCAAAGAGAGATTAATAATACTAAATAATCTGGAGTATAAGGCGTATTCATCATCAGCCAGGGTTTTGCGGGCAAAAATCAGCGACTTATTGATAAAGTAATCCGAAATGGTAACCGGTTTAAACAAATCGCTCAGGGCCATTTCACTCTTCATCTGCTGAAAACGGCTGGCCAAAAAGGAGAGTTCAAGAGGAAATGCATATTTTTCAGGGTTGCGATAAAATTTAGGCAGAAAATCATTGTCTTCAAACTGCTCAAGTACCAGCCGGGTCTGATGGCGGGCAGCCAGCATGGTGGCCAGTGATGTTTTTCCGGCTCCTATGGTTCCTTCAATGGCGATAAAATTGTAGTTCATTCCAGATGAATGGGTTCAAAAACATTTACAAAAACATCAGGCTACCAGACCAGTTTTATTATTATCTGGTTGACCGGTATTATAAGTATCAGAGATCCGTTTTACGTTGAGCTGATCATCGCATGCCTGTAAAAGCAGATTCACATTTATATGTAATCCGGGATGCACGAAGCCGGCAGCTATTTCGTTCAGGGGCTCCAGCACAAAACGTCTCAACTGCATACGTGGGTGTGGAAGCGTCAATGAAGCGGTATTAAGTATCATTTGATTAAAAAAAATAATGTCTATATCAATGGTACGGGCAGCGTATTGCTGTTCACTCCGCTGCCTGCCCAGGTACCGCTCAATTTTAAGGGTTTGCCTGATGAGGGTGGCAGGTGAGTGGTTAGTTGACAACAACACCGCCTGATTGAGATACAATTTTTCATCAGCAGATGTTCCCCAGGCTTCAGTTTCAAACACACCCGAAGCCTGAATGATGTCACCCACTATATGTGACAATGCTTTCCTTGCCAGATACAGATATTCCTGGCGGTTGCCTAAATTACTCCCCAATAATAAGTAGACTTCATTTTTCATTGCCTGCAAAAGTAGCAAGCTTTAGGCAGAAAAAGATGAATTCCGGAGAAGAAACTAAATTCTTTTTTTCGGGATTTACAGAATTTTTGTATAAAAAACAGTAGTGACCAATTGAAATCCTTATAAATGAATGAAATTCTTCATTTCACTTCGCTACGTTCTGAATGACAGGCATTTGTCTTTTAGTAAGGGAGAAGATTGGGGGTAGGAGGAAAACTCGCTTCCTCCCACCCCCAATCCTCCAAATTCTGTTAAGATGCTGTCATTCAGAGAAAGCAAAGAATTTTTAATTTTCTCCGGTCACTACTGATAAAAAAACTATCTTTGAAACCCATTCTGCCACAAGAGCATGATGGGTTTAAAGTATGTACATTTAAATCAACTCCAATGAAACAATTTTTCAAATTCATGCTTGCCTCTATGGCCGGGTTTATTCTTACCATTATCATCATTTCATTTATAGGGTTTGTAATGCTTGCCTCCCTTGTGGCGGTAACCAAAAGTGAGGAAGTAAGTATAAAACCCAATACGGTGTTGATGGTTGACTTTGTAGATGCAGTTCCTGAACGCACTCCGTCCGGGTTGTTTACTTTCAGTAATACTGGCGGGATCCAGGCCACCAATACACCGGGTTTACTGGAAACCATTGATTTATTGGAACGTGCCTCAACCGATGACAACATCAGCGGCATATACATGGACATGAGTAATGTAAATTCAGGTATGGCCACTGTGGAAGAAATACGGGAAGCTTTACTTAAATTTAAGGAATCAGGGAAGTTCATCATCGCCTATGGTGAAGTTTTTTCTCAAAAGGCTTATTACCTGGCGTCTGTAGCAGACCAGATCGCAGTCAATCCACAAGGAGCCATTGACTTTAGAGGTATTAACGGTGAGGTGATGTTTCTTAAAGGTCTCATTGACAAACTGGACATCAACGCTCAGGTAATCCGGCATGGCAAATTTAAGAGCGCCATCGAACCCCTGATCAGTGATCACATGAGTGAAGCCAATAAAGAACAAACCCTCACATACCTTCAAAGCATTTGGAATCATATGGTCAATGGCATTGCACTTCAACGGAAATTAGACAATGCAAGGCTGCAACTGTTTGCCGACTCTTTGTACATTCAAACGGCAGATGATGCTGTTCGTTATGGCCTGGCCGACACCGCACTGTTCAAAGACCAGCTCATTGAAATGATGCGCACCAAACTGGGATTGGAAGGTAACAAAGAGGTTGACATGGTAAAAATTAACCGTTATAAGGATGCAGCTCCCAGAAAGTACAAACGAACAGGTGATAAAATAGCGGTTATTTATGCCACGGGGGAGATTAATAGTGGTGAAGGCACAGAAATGAGCATAGGATCGGAAAAGATATCAAGAGCGATAAGAAGGGCAAGAAATGACAGCACCATAAAAGCTATAGTTTTCCGGATAAACTCCCCGGGGGGAAGTGCTCTGGCTTCGGATGTGATATTGCGTGAAGTTGAACTTGCACAACGGGTAAAGCCTGTGGTGGTTTCTATGGGTGATTATGCTGCTTCCGGAGGCTATTATATTGCCTGTGCTGCCGATACCATTCTTGCCAATCCCACTACGCTTACCGGCTCCATTGGCGTATTTGGTATCATACCGGATATGAGTAAATTTTTCGAGAACAAACTCGGCATCACCTTCGACCGCGTAAAAACCAACAATCATGCTGATTATATGACCATTACCCGCCCATTGACTGATTATGAAAAAATGGTGATTACCAGGGAAGTGGAGCGCATTTACGATACCTTCATTACCCATGTTTCTCATGGACGGAATATATCCAAAGCAATGGTCGACAGTATCGGACAAGGCAGGGTATGGAGTGGCACCGACGGAATAACAACGGGCCTGGTTGATGAGCTGGGAGGATTGAAAAATGCAATAGCCATAGCAGCCGGAAAGGCCCAGCTTACAGACTACCGTCTGATTTCACTGCCTGAACAACTTGACCCGATTACTCAGCTTATGAATGAACTGCAAGGCAAACCCAGCGGCGATAAGCTCAAAAAGGAATTGGGCACTCTGTATCCCTATATAAAACAACTTCAGTCGATTGCGCAGATGGAAGGCGTACAGGCCCGGCTGCCTTTTATAATGAGCATCAATTAATTGCGTCAGCCTGCCTTTTTTTGATAAAACCTGAAGTTTTAAAACGACTTCAGGTTTTTTCGTCTGATGTCGAACAACACAGAGTCAGGTTGACCTCCGTTATAGCCGTAAAGTGCCATTTCCCAGTCCCCATACATGGCATTGGGAAGTACGATAAAACGTTTGCCGAAGTTTTCTTTGTTATCATCTACTGCCTGAAAACGGTTGCTGGAGGATTTACCCTCAAAGGTTTCGGCAAAATCATTCAGATTATCACCAAAAAACAATGAGATGTGATATTTTTTAAGGAGTACCTGACGCCGGCCTTCTTTGCTGGCTTCAGCAGTACGCATAATTACATGTTCCTCATCGGCATGTGGGAAACCCGCTTCCTTAAGGTTTTTAATGGTAACCTCTTTTAAAGCTTCATTGCGGTTGGTAACATAAAAAACACTGACCCCATTTTTACGGGCATAGTTTAAAAAATCAATGGCTCCGGGAAGGGGTGCTGCCGTTGCAAGCTCACACCATTCAATCCAATAGGTGGGATAAGAAGTACTTTCAAGAATTGACTTCGCCTGAAAAGGACTGTTATCAAGTACGGTTTCATCAACATCAAGTACGACTATACGGTGTTTTTCGATCTCAGCATCTGCAAGGTCTTTATCAAGCATCAGCTTCCCAATGTTAAAAGCCTGGTAACACAAGGCCCGGTATTCAGCCGCTCTTTGATGATATAAAGTTGCCAGCACCATATGCTCATTGCGCAACTTTTGCTGCAACAATGTATCTGTCACCACAATGGTATCTGCAGAAGTGATTCTGGCAACATCTTCAGCATTTCTTTTGCAACCAAAGGTTGAAAGCATTAGTAAGGCAATGAGGTAGAGCGTGATATTTTTCATGTCATCAATATAAAAAAGCCGGGAAAAATTTCCCGGCTCAAAATTAACCATTCGCACTGAAATAAATCAGTTTATTTGATTGAAAAATCCATATCCTGCATTCTGCGATAGCTATAGTACCTCCATTTAGCGTTTTCCTCAGCAGCATCAAACAGTTCTTTGGCTTCGGCGGGGAAGGCTTTTTTCAATGAGGTATAACGTACTTCGCTTCCGAGGAATGCCTGAAATTTGGTAAAGTCAGGTTCTTTGGAGTCGAGTTGGAATGGATTTTTCCCTTCGGCTTCAAGCATAGGGTTAAACCTGAACAATGACCAATAGCCGGCAGCCACTGCATCGGCCTGCTGTTGCTGGGCAAAACCCATTCCTGCCCGGATGCCGTGATTGATACAGGGTGAATAAGCGATAATAAGTGCAGGTCCCGGATAGGCTTCAGCTTCACGCACCGCTTTGAGGAACTGGGTTTGATTGGCACCCATAGCTACCTGAGCTACATATACATAGCCATAAGTCATGGCCATCATACCCAGGTCTTTTTTACGGATTTTCTTTCCGGAAGCAGCAAATTTAGCCACCGCACCTACCGGTGTGGCTTTGGAGGCCTGTCCACCCGTGTTTGAATAAACTTCTGTATCCATCACCAGAATATTTACATCTTCTCCGGAAGCAATAACATGATCCAAACCTCCAAAACCGATATCATAAGCCCAGCCATCGCCGCCAAACATCCAGATGGATTTTTTAACAAAATACTGTTTTAAATTCAACAGTTCCCTGGTGAGTTCGGTCGTTTCATTTTCGAGCATCGGAAGTATCCGGTTCGTGGCTTCAATAGATCCTGCAGCATTCTCTTTCTGGTCAATCCACTGCCTACAGGCCAACTTAAGCTCTTCCGAATAACCATTGGCCATTATCAACTCCATGCGTTCAGCAATGCGACTGCGCAACTTTGACACCGCTGTAGCCATACCGAAGCCATATTCGGCATTGTCTTCGAACAGTGAATTGGCCCAGGCCGGTCCTTTACCCTGAGCATCAGTGGTATAAGGTGTGGATGGCGCAGACCCACCATAGATAGAAGAACAACCGGTGGCATTGGCCACCATCATGCGGTCACCATAAAGCTGGGTAATCAATTTTATGTAAGGCGTTTCTCCACATCCGGCGCAAGCACCTGAAAACTCAAACAAAGGTTGAGCAAACTGACTGTTCTTTACATTTTGCTCCTTGGGTGCAAGAGTATCTTTATAAGTAACATTCTTAGAAATAATGTTCCATAAATTATCCTGATCCATTTGCGATTCCAATGATTCCATAACAAGTGCCTTGGTTTTGGCCGGGCATACGTCCACACAATTGTTACAACCGGTACAGTCGAGCGGGCTGAGCTGAATCCGGTACTGTAAACCTTCAAAAGTTTTTGGAATGGCTTTTAGTGTGGAGGTGCCTTCGGGCAACAGTTGCATTTCTTCTTCATTGATCAGGAAGGGACGAATGCAGGCATGTGGACATACATAAGCACACTGATTACACTGAATACAGTTTTCGGGGATCCATTCGGGAACATTCACCGCAATACCGCGCTTTTCATAAGCGGTAGTTCCCGGAGGGAAAGTACCGTCTTCGCGCCCTGCAAATGCACTCACCGGGAGCAAGTCACCTTTCATGGAATTGATTGGCTGTACTACATTGCGAATGAAATCCGGTACATCATTTTCAACACTTTGTTCTTCAATAACAATGTGTTTCCAGGCTTCGGGAATACTTACTTTTTGCACTTCCTGTCCCTTGTCGATGGCAGCATGATTCATGCGTACCACTTCCTCGCCCTTAAGCCCGAAGTCCTTAATGATGGCCTTTTTCATATAATCAATGGCCATTTGGTTCGGTATGATTTCCGCAATATAGAAGAAGGCAGCCTGCATAATGGTGTTTGTACGGCCCCCAAGTCCTAATTCCTCTGCAATTTTGGTTGCATTGATGATGAAGAAATTAATTTCATTTTCTGCCAGAAATTTTTTCATGTGGTCGGGCAGTCGTTGCCTGGTTTCTTCCTCATCCCATATACTGTTTAGCAGAAAGGTACCTCCTTTTTTAAGTCCACGCAGCATGTCATACTTTTCGAGATAGGCGGGTACGTGACAGGCAACAAAATCGGGCGTATTTACCAGATATGGTGAGCGTATGGGCTGATCGCCGAAACGCAGGTGAGAGGTAGTTACTCCGCCCGATTTCTTGGAATCGTACGCAAAGTAAGCCTGACAATACTTATCGGTGGTTTCTCCAATGATCTTTATGGAATTTTTATTGGCACCTACGGTTCCATCGGCACCAATACCATAAAATTTGCCCTGGAATACACCTTTGGGTGAAAGGTTAATTTCGGGAAGTAATGGCAGGGAAGTAAAGGTAACATCGTCAACAATACCAAGGGTAAACCGGTTTTTGGGTTCGCCACTGTTTAAGTTATTGAAAACAGAGATAATCATGGCAGGTGTAGTGTCTTTTGAACTGAGGCCATACCTGCCACCTATAATTAAAGGACGGTTTTCGACGTCGTAAAAAGCTTCACGAATATCCAGATACAATGGATCACCATTTGCTCCCGGTTCTTTGGTGCGGTCGAGCACACAGATGCGTTTTACACTCTCAGGCATCACCCTGAACAGGTATTTGGTTGAGAAAGGGCGATACAGATGTACTGATATCAGACCCGTTTTTTGACCTTGAGCATTCAGATAGTCGACTACTTCTTTGATGGTATCGGTAATGGAGCCCATAGCAACCAATATATTTTCCGCTTCGGGGTCTCCATAAAAGGTAAAAGGATGGTATTCCCGTCCGGTAAGCGCATTCATCTGTTGCATATATTCCTCCACAATATCGGGAAGAGCATCGTAGAAAGGATTGGCAGCTTCACGGGACTGGAAATAAATATCCGGATTCTGGGCGGTACCACGCGTCACCGGGTGCTCGGGGCTTAGCGCCCGATTGCGGAATGCTTTAAGGGCCTCCTGGTCAACAAATTGAGACAGTTGCTCTGTGGTAGGTGCTTCTGCTTTTTGAATTTCATGTGAAGTGCGGAAACCGTCAAAGAAATGCAGGAAAGGTATGCGCGATTTGATGGCAGCAAGGTGAGCCACGCCGGCAATATCGAAAATTTCCTGCACACTGCCGGTAGCCAGAAGGGCAAAACCAGTTTGACGGGTAGCATAAATATCCGAATGATCTCCAAAAATTGAGAGCGCCTGCGCGGCAATGCTACGGGCAGAAACATGGAAAACAGCTGGCAACAGTTCACCGGCCATTTTGTACATATTTGGGATCATCAGCAACAATCCCTGAGAGGCAGTATAAGTGGTGGTGAGCGCCCCGGCCTGCAAAGAGCCATGCACCGCTCCGGCGGCTCCGGCCTCCGATTGTAATTGGGTAACCTTTACGGTTTCACCAAAAATATTTTTTCTGCCATGGGCTGCCCATTCATCTACATATTCGGCCATGGTCGATGATGGGGTAATGGGATAAATGGCAGCAACTTCGCTAAACATG